>Ga0315914_1004063_pt1 | contig 21944 bp, 14 predicted proteins | sample MpolenodulesMG_FD_203920 | JGI IMG/M metagenome (GOLD analysis project Ga0315914, IMG submission 203920) | Medicago polymorpha root nodule microbial communities from Los Angeles, California, United States - elongated nodules | ecosystem: Host-associated > Plants > Roots > Nodule | place: USA...
TTGAAAGGCTAGAGTATAGATTATAATGGTACCTTTAGTTTCTTCTCCCCCCTCCCCACTCAAAATGCTTCCTTGCACTGCAGCACCAAAGGCAACTGCTTCATCAGGGTTGACGCCCTTGTTTGGCTCCTTTCCATCAAAGTAATCCTTCAAAAGTTGTTGTACCTTTGGAATCCTTGTGCTTCCACCAACAAGAACAATCTCATCAATTTGATTCTTCTGTAATCCAGCATCGTCCATTGCCTTCTTCACAGGTCCCATTGTCTTCCGGAACAAGTCATTGTTCAACTCTTCAAATCGAGCACGGGTAAGTGGCTCAGAGAAATCAACGCCATCAAAAAGTGACTCAATTTCCACACGGACTTGGTGCTGGCTACTAAGAGCTCTCTTGGCACGCTCACTCTCCCTCCTCAGCTTTCCAAGTGCTCTGTTGTCCTTGCTAATATCCTTGCTATGCTTTTTCTTGATCAATTTAATGAAGTACTCCATTATTCTCTGATCAAAGTCCTCACCTGGCAAAGAATGGTAGAGAATTAGCATGCATTAATAGAAGGAAAATTTTAAGCAAAGTCTAAAATTTCATAATTTCATCATATTCTTTCTATTATAAATAGTCACCTCCAAGATGAGTGTCTCCATTTGTAGCAAGAACCTCAAAAACACCATTATCAATTGTCAAGATACTGACATCAAAAGTTCCACCTCCAAGATCAAAGACAAGAATGTTCTTCTCTCCACCTTTCTTGTCCAATCCATAAGCAATGGCAGCAGCGGTGGGTTCATTAATGATTCTAGCCACGTTCAAACCAGCAATGACACCGGCATCCTTGGTGGCCTGCCTCTGAGCATCATTGAAGTAAGCTGTAAATTCAAAAGAAGACCAGAAACGTTAAAATGAAGACAAAATGGGGAGGAAAATAATCAAATTGCATGAGGAACAAGTTGTAATTCGCCAATTCACCTGGGACAGTGACCACAGCATCACGAATAGTCTTGCCAAGGAATGCTTCAGCGGTTTCCTTCATCTTAGTCAGAATCATGGCACTGACTTCCTCAGGGCTGAACACCTTGGTCTCACCATCCTTTACTCTGACCTGAATGTATGGTTTTCCATCCTTGTTGACAATCTTGTAAGGAACAAGCTTCATGTCTCTTTGAACTTCCTTATCCTCAAATCTGAAGAAAGAAACAACTTAGTCAACATCGATCCCATTACATCAAATTATAACAAATCATTAGTCATTATAAACAGCAAACGTATATAATGATGTCTTACTTTCTTCCGATAAGTCTCTTGACATCAAAGATGGTCCTTTCAGGGTTGACAGCTGCCAGATTCTTTGCAGCCTCCCCAATCAATCTCTCATCGTCAGTGAAAGAAACCCATGATGGTGTGATACGATTTCCTTGGTCGTTGGCTATGATTTCAACATGTCCATTCTTGTAAACACCAACACATGAATATGTTGTTCCAAGATCTATCCCAATAACAGTCCCTAACTTGGTGGTCCCTTCCTCTTTTGCAGCAGATGTTGCAAATAGACATCCTGCAATAAACCATCAGTTATTATCACGACAAAAACTCAAAACATTTAAATCGGTGTCAAATCAAACCATGTAATCACATCCCATAAAAGCATTACCCGAAAACAACATAAATCAACTATTTAAAGGCAACATTACAAATAGAAACTTAAACGGAAAAAAAAAACATGATTCATGGTACTATCAAAACAAGAGTATTAAAAAAAATGTATCCATTTGAAGCCAATAAAATAAATCACTAGTAAGCATGTAATTAATTACATTTGTTTGTACTTGAAAACTGATAATCCAAACAAATAAAAAGGTCTAATTGGCATCTTCTTCTAAGATTCAAAGAAACCGCGGGTAATTGTATTAATTAACAGTCTTTAAAAGGCAATAAGAAAATGAACAACACATAACAATAACAGTTCCACAAAATAATAACTAAACACTTCCGATTGAGTTTCTAAGATGTAGATTGTATAGATGCATATCAAAACTATTACTCATTGATACTAACTACTTAATAATAATAATAATAATAATAACTGATTAGAATGTGATGCAATTAGGGTTAAGATCTCGATCTAATCAGATCCATATAAATCAAAGATCTAAAACAACAAAAGCAATGAGAAAAAAAAAGGTGAACAAGATCTGAATAGTGAATAAAGAGAAGATAGTAAGGTATGTGATAATTACCTAAGGAGATGATGGCGAGAAGAAACAGAGACCCGCAAGAAGAAGAGCGAGCCATGGTGTTGTGAGATGTATTCGTGATTCAAAGATGAAAATGAATTGATGATGATGCGAGTGTTACTCTGCGCATTTTATAATGTTAAGTCTTAATTTCGAACATGTCATTGGTGATTACGTGGACCAATTGTAAATCGAGTTAGGACGGTTTTAGCCAATGAGATTGCCTCTTGTGTGTGGGAGCATGTCACTTCCCTTTGTAAGTCACTCTCCTGCGATCTTATTTGTTCATTTATTACCCTTTCCTTACTTAGGCTTTAATTTTTTGATACTATGTTCAATTCATTATATTCGTATATAACTCTATTTTATTTTATCTTGTAAAATTAAATAAATAAATGTTGTTGCATTACATAAATTAGTAATTGTGTTGCCTTCAAATTATGGTTGGCAAATATTTAAATTCACAGTCATTTGATTGTACTACATTCGTTTCTATATTTGAATGAAGTTTATTTTAATGTAAACCTAGTGATCGCTTATTCACTAGAAAAGAACGAAATTCACATCAACAAGAAAACTATAAAACCGTTTTACTATTGTCTCATATTGAATAATTGGGTTTGACATTTGAATCAGAAAGTTGCATCATTGATATGGTCGTGACTTGGATTTGTAATCCAAACTTGGGTATCATGTAATATGGAGTGAGAGTGTACTCTTCCCCCTTCACACGACTGTTGAAAATTCAATTACACTTAAGGTCAAAGCTATGGAGGGATGCAGTGGAAAATATGTTTGGGTTTGAGTTGAACTTTATATGAACAAAATTGTGGTTGGACACACAAAATTTTGCGGGAGGTGGCTGAAAGTACGATGTGAAGGCTTACATGTTTGTGTAAAAATTATAGTACATGTGGCCATGTTGCTCAAAATTGTTTTAAGAAGTCGTATGAACCAATTGTTATGACAGGGACAACTAAGGTGATTCGTAGTTATAGTTAAGCTGAATGAGATCGTAAGTAAATTACAATTAGCAATATGGTTGACAAGTATTGGGAACTCGAACAAATTCTCATAAATATAAGGATTTGTTAGTTGTTTCCAAAAGAAAAACCAGGCAAAATCTAACACTAAATTGGGTAACAATATTAAGAAGGGAAAGAAAATCGTCGAAATGCTAAGATGCATGAAAGTAAAGGTAACAAATTTAAATTATTCCATTTGAACAACAACGAGACTAGGAAGGAAGTTACCTTAACTTTTTCCAATATGACGGCGTCTTCTCGCAAGAAAGTTTGGATAAAAATAAGAGAGTAAGACCATCTACAATGGTGGGTACTTCACCTATTTAGCACCATATTAAATAGGCACCCCCCATTGCGGAGTACAATATTTTGGTGCCTATAGAGAATGGTGGCTATGAAAGCACCCTCTCTCTCTTCACTTTTTGTGAACCCCATTTAATAAATCATAATGAAATAAATAAATTTTTGTTGAAATGTAATGATATGAAATTATTTTGGGACCTATTTAATAATTTCTTTTGTGGTGTTGAGTTGGAGAAAATTGATGCTTATTAAGTACTATTGTAAAATGAGTGATATAGACAAAGGGGTCCCATTTAAGCACTTAAATCGGGGTGCTCTGTTGTGGATGATCTAAGACAATATTTAAGAGCGGCTGAGGCAATGATTGGAGGACCCAATAAGACAACTCTAAAATTAAAACTTATGCCAAATCAATTGATGGTTATACTTTATTGCATGACCATTTTTCTTCCCATAAAGATAACTTGGTTTACTCTTAAACTATTATCCGTTCTTCAATTAATAAACAAGAAAGTAGAGGTAAGCAAAATAGTAGCATTGCTATATGATGTTTGTATCCTTCAAAAACCTAAACCTCCATAATTGATTTATGATGTACATGCATGTTGAAGTTATTCCTAAACAACTTGTCGATGGTATGGAAAGTTTAGACTATCATGAAAATATGGATTCTGAAAATGACCAACATACACCCCAACGTTCCAACCATCAATTGTCCTATTGTTTGTTATTGTGTATCAACTATCGATGAATCATCTGATTTGAAATTATAAAGGTGCAGGTGGGTGCCATTTTTATGGTTACATTTGTGATATAACTCATCCTCATAATATGAGCTTTCTTGCTTTATCATAACCCTGTCTTAGCGGTGCTCATGCATATAAAGTTATTGATTGCTTGGGCTTCGATTGTGTTGTTATAGTTGAAACTACTAGTTTTTTCAACGGTATTTGGTGTCTATGGGATCAAGGTTACATTCCAATCAATGTTATTTCCACGTCTTTGCAATGCGTGTGTTTGAAGATGTCTCCTCTCTCCAAATCACCTTGGATTATAACAAATGTCTATGAGAGTCCCCAAGGTAGAATCCTGAGAGATTCGTTGATCGAACTTTGTAATATGCATCAGTATCATAACCTAACTCAATGTTTATCATATAATTTTAATGTAGTTCTTTGTTAATATGGAAAGTTTGTAGATGTTACTACTAATACATCATCGGCTTCTAAATACTCTCAATATCTCAATGAGTGCAATTCGGTCGATCGAAGATTTAAAAACCTAACTTTACTCATGCAAGAGGCAACATTCATAAAAGATTATAGGCTTAAATGCACTTTTGGCCCCCTATGTTTGTCGTCGTAGCAATTTTAGCCCCCTAACAAAAAAAATGCAATTTTGACCCCCTAATTTTGCCATGTTTAGGGAAATATGCTCTTTTGACCCCTTATCTTTACAAAAAAGTTGCGATTTTGACCCCTTCTTTGGGACACGTGGCGACTTCTCAACATAGTTGCGAAAAATAGGGGGTCAAAATTGCATTTTTTTTGTTAGGGGGTCAAAATTGCTACGACGCCAAACATAGGGGGCCAAAAGTGCATTTAAGCCAAGATTATATATAGCTCCTGATAATATTTTATGAAATTTGTTTCCTAACTGGTCAACTAATAGTCTTCCACTTTCGTATTCAGATCAGTGTGGTAATTTGGACATACTGGGATTGTTCAAACAAATTATAAGTCATGCTTTAAATTATTGGCTCTTTGGTTAGAACATGAAACATTTCTACTATTCTAAATAATTTTTTGTGCAACCTTAATACTTGCGAGGTCAATATGAATATGTTAATGCCCTACTCGACAACTGGAATTGTAGATTTTTTTTGGCAATACTTTTTGCTGTTACGACTTGTTGGGATAAGATTGGTCGTTCTCTTCCAAGAAAACGAGATAGTGGATTAGTCACGTGAGAAAAATCTTTGGAAACAATATTTCGATATTCTTTTGTAACCGCAATACCCATTTTTCCGTCAATCTATTCTTATCATAATATTTACGGTTCATAAGGTATTATCAATCACTCCCATCTATACACATACATACTTACATATATCTATCAATAATTTAAGTACGAAGGGACAATAGTTTTCTTTTAAGGAAGTGAAAACTGTTTTATTTTCTATGAGCAGTTTAAAACTCTAGGGTCATATGGGTATCATCCCATTCTTTTGAGGATAAATTGGGACACATCTATTTTAGATTTTCTCAATAATGTCCTTTTTAATCCAGAGACTATTACATACGTCAACTACACCCAATTAACCATCATTCTCAAAGGTATTGAGCCTTATAAGGCCACTGGCTTTTGACAAATAACTCTTTTGAAACGTGATTTATAAGACAATGACCAAAACAATCTCGGATACGCTGAGGGAAGTGATGCCTAATTTCATTTTGCCTAATCAAAACAACTTCAAAGTTGGGAAGAGTATTGTTGACAGTAGTATTATTCTGCAAGAAATCATTCATACCATGAAACTGACTTTCATTCATTTGTCTGTTTATGAAGTGGAGTGCCGCTAAATATTTTTTTTGAGATCGACTACTAATGGAATAAAATGCCATTTAATATCCTTCCTCTTCATTAATGGGAAAAAGGGTGATTTTGGGTAATTTTTTTTTCTAGAATCACTCTCTTTGCATAATTTGTTCCCTCTTTCAATCTAAATATTCAAATACAAGTGATTTCCACATACAAAAAATAATAATAAAAAATCAAAATTAAAGTCACATCTCATGATCATCGATGGTAATCCCAATTCAGTACGGTTTAACAAGATTGCTCACCGTAGACTGCTCAATATCCAAGATAAGTCAATCGAAAGTTACACTCCAATTAAAAAACACGATTGCGTCGTATTTTCGGTTTAGTCCAATATTATACCTGTTTTTCGGTTTATTTTCCAGTTCAGTAATGAAGCGATTTTCAGGTCTTGTAATAACTAGAGGTGGACATAGTTCAGATTGAGATGAAAACTGAACCGAACCAAACTAAATTGTTTGCTAAATTTAAAATGAACTGTTTGCATTTTGAACTGAAGTGAATGAAGTGTTTCAACTCATTCGGTTTCAGAACGGTTAGCAACGGTTCAATTGTTTTTGGTTCAATTCAGTTTGGTTTTATGGTTTTTTTCCCACCCCTACCTCACGTCAACGCTGATCCGGTTGGGAGTGAAGTCCAATACCGACTCACCAACAACATCACCCGTCCAAGGATTCGGGACCTAAATTGAGTAACTTCGTAGAATCAAAGCATAGCATATACCATACCGATGAATAATAATATATAAACGACCATCTCGCAATTTTCATTTCAACAACAGAGACAAATTCACATTCATAATCACGATGAGGCTCTTGAAGGTAGCTACTTGCAATCTGAACCAATGGGCTATGGAATTCGATTCCAATCTTCTCCAAATCAAAGACTCCATCTCCAAATCCAAACAAGCCGGCGCCGTCATCCGCCTTGGTCCCGAACTCGAAATCCCTGGTTATGGCTGTGAAGACCACTTCTTAGAACTCGACACCATTAACCATTCGTAATAACTCTCTTTTTTTCACTTTCACATGTCAAAGAGTGTTTTTCTATTCTGTTTTTGTCACTGAAATTGGTTTTGTTGATGCAGATGGGAATGTTTGAAAGAAATATTGGTTGGTGATTGGACTGATAACATAGTGTGTAGTATTGGAATGCCTATTATCAAAGGTTCTGAGAGATACAATTGTCAGGTTTTGTGTTTCAATCGAAAGATTATTATGATACGACCCAAGATGTGGCTTGCAAATGATGGCAATTATAGAGAACTTCGATGGTTTACTGCTTGGAAACAAAGGGACCAACTTGATGATTTTCAACTTCCTCCTCATGTTTCTGAGGCATTGGGACAAAAAACAGTTCCTTTTGGTTATGGTTTTGTTAAGTTTCAAGACACGTAAGTGCCAAATTCATACTTTATTTTTGTTTTACTCAACAGTGTTTGTTATGATGCACTTACACTGACACGAACACCGGTCACGACACTTTACATGCAGACACCAGTAATGATTTGAGAAATTAATAATGATTGTATGTAATTAAGTGTCAATGTCATTTGGTGTCCGACACTTGAACTTACCTTCAACGGAAATGTTGGTGCTATGTAGTGTTTGGTTTGATGCATAGGTTAAAGGGTCGCACTGACTTTTTTTCGTTTAAGAACATATGTTAAGGAATCTACAAACAATAATTATGTCTTGGAAAAAAAACATTTTTTAACCTTTTGATAAATAGAATGCACATTTTCCAATACAAAATTTCTATCTTTAGTACACTAACAAGTGTCATATGGGTACATGTTAGCATTTCCCTAGGTTAAAATATGACACAATAGTTATATGTTTTGTGCATGTTGAAAGTAGAACATGCCATGACATAAGGTAAAAAGAAATGGTACACTGGTTGTAGGTGAAACCAGAGATAGTAAAACAAAATACACTATCCTGTTGTACCTTTCTGTTCTCCATCAAATGCTAATGTTACGTCCTTACTTTCCCTGGCTCTCTTTTTCTATTATTATTGTTTGACAGTGTCGGCGATGTGTTTACTCGGCTGAGTTGAATTATTTGTTTGTCACTGTACCTTTTACGCTCATGCATTCTAAAGTTATATGCATCAGCATCACATCCATGAAGCAATCTTGTGATTGACATATCTACATATTCTTTCATACACCTAAGTAGTGTGTTCAAACTATCGCGTGTGTGTATGTGTTTCATTTATGTTTTTGGGGCTTTCCAACTTATACTCAGATGTTTATTGTTACGTGCTTAACATAAAGCATTTTCCCATTCTTAGAGCTATTGCAGCGGAAGTTTGTGAAGAGCTTTTTACTCCATCTCCCCCTCATGCTGAGCTTGCATTAAATGGGGTTGAAGTGTTTATGAATGCAAGCGGAAGTCACCATCAACTTAGAAAGCTCGATGTTCGTCTTCGTGCTTTTATAGATGCTACTCATACTCGTGGAGGTGTCTATATGTACAGTAATCACCAAGGCTGTGATGGTGGTCGCCTTTACTATGGTAGGAAAATATTTCCCTTAACAGAACTCCGCTCGTCTTTTTTCACATTTAATATCCATTGTGTGTTTGGGAGGGTGACGTAAATTCAACATTCAGGAAATCCGTATAAGGACATTTATTTTCCATTTAGATTGTTTAAATGTCAATTATGTAGGATTTTTTCATTTGTCTAAAATTTGTCTTGTTTTTCATTTCATTTGTAACAGATGGATGTTCCAGTGTTGTGGTTAATGGTGATGTTGTTGCTCAGGGTTCCCAATTTTCTTTAAATGATGTTGAGGTTGTGGTTGCTCAGATAGATCTCGATGTGGTATGCATTAGCTTCCATATTTAAATTCTTGCAATGGAAAGTCATTTTGACCATAAACATTAAACGATTTACATCAGATTGGTTCCTTTACTGGTAGGTTGCAAGCCTTAGAGGATCTTTAAGTAGCTTCCAAGAGCAAGCAAGTTGTAAAGTCAAGGTTCCTTCAGTAGATGTAACATACAGTCTTTGTCTTCCTTTTGACCTTAAAATACGCCTTTCTGTTCCTCTTAAGGTTAGTTTATTGTCATTTTGAGTTGCAATTTTCAGTTAGCTAAATATTATGAGCTTTAAAGGTGCACCTATGATGTCGCCTTGACTACCGTTTTCCCTTAAAAGAATATTTGGCTCCAAGGTTTTATTTTTCATGCTAAATTTTTAATCCTTCTATATTGATTTAATAATGTTACTGCTGAAATTAATCAGGCCTCCAAGTTGCTAAGTTGAAATATGATTATATATTATAGATAAAATATCACTCTCCCGAGGAGGAAATAGCATTTGGACCTGGTTGCTGGTTATGGGACTATTTACGAAGAAGTGGAGCATCTGGTTTTCTGCTCCCTCTTTCTGGTGGAGCAGACAGTTCCTCTGTTGCTGCGATTGTTGGATGCATGTGCCAGATGGTTGTGAAAGGTAAGTTCAAATGCAATGACAACTGCTGTTAGATTAGATTGTGGATTACCTTCAAAATTTCTATTTCTTATCAACTTGCGACAGTATTTTAAAGCTACATTATTGTGCATACTATTATAGGACTGCTTATTTAGTAATAAACAAATGATTCACGTGACCACTATAAAGACCTCAAAGAAGAGTAGTTAAGAGGTCACATATATAATTGACTGACAGCTGAATTAATTGGAGAATTAGACCTGAATGTTTATATTTCCTTTCTCAAAAGGCTTGCAAAATTGCTTGAATATAGAGCATAGTGTCTTTTTGGTAGTTCACTGTGCTTTACTTCTTACAAAAAAACTGAGTTCTGTAATCATGGTCGATAGTTAAAATGATACAGACTATTTACCTCTCCTTTTCTCATTCATTTACAATTTTTGGACATGGCAGAGGTGAAATAAACAACATTATTTGACCTTACAAATCCATATTTTCCTTCAGAAATTGCAAACGGGGATGAACAAGTTAAAGCTGATGCAATACGGATCGGAAACTATAAAGATGGACAGTATCCTACAGACAGCACAGAATTTGCTAAAAGAATATTTTATACCGTGTTTATGGGATCTGAAAACAGGTAAGTAATAAATTTCATGTTTTTGTGTTTTATGATCATTGGCTGTGTCTATCTAAGTTTCTCTATCGGCTATATTCATCAATACTTCGTCAATGATATTGCAGATATATGACCGTTAATGTTTTTTCAATCCAATGTGTTTTAATAGGGTTGAGACTTGATAAGGTGCTTTTCATAACTTTAAACAATTAGAATAGTAATTCTATTCTAGTGTATGTTGTAATCCCTCAAGAAATCCTTTTATTTTGTCAATCAGTTTAAGTTCAAACAGAATAACACATTCCAATATTTTATTTGAAATCAATCGGAAAAAATCTCTCTTTAGATGTTATGGTGCACTAACAGTATTCATGTTGCAGTTCGGAAATGACAAGGTCACGAGCCAAGGTACTGGCAGAGGAAATTGGTTCATGGCACCTTGATGTTAGCATTGATGGAGTCATATCTGCTCTTTTGTCTTTGTTTCAAACACTTACGGGAAAGCGACCACGCTACAAGGTGACTGAATTATGGACTAGTGCATTATTTCAATCATAAATACAATTCCAGAACCGTGTAGTCTATGACGTGGTTGCTTGTCACACTTGATTTTTCCACTGGAGTATGTTGATATTAATGAAAAATGGTATTTTGATTTTAAATCAAGTCAACATAGAACTCCACATCAGGACCTCTGATAGGACAACGAATGAGAAAGTGGGCTCAGTGGGACGAGTCCATCTTTGCTCCATTTAGATATGCTCCATTTACCTTCATGGATGTGTGACACATGTTAAAAGAAAATCCAATGGTTGAAATTAAAAAGGGAAAGTTAGGTAATAAAACAAAATCCCTAGCCTACACTTTCTCCTTCACCTCCCCTTGCCCTTCTTCTTAAACAACATGGCCGCTGCCTCTCCTTCTCCTTCTCACCGGCACCGTCGTCTCCGTAGAGGGAAAAAACAAGCTTATGATACCAATCTGTTCTAATTAATTGAAAACAAAACAATCCAAATTGAAAACAACATGGTCGCTGCCTCTCCTTCTCCTTCTCAACAGAGGTATTAACAGATATCAACAGGAAAAAACAAAACAAAACAGTCCAGATTGATATCAATAGAGGTATTAAAATTGAAAATTGAATTAGAACAGAAAAGGAGAGGGAGAGACCATGGAGAGGTAGTGTCGAATTTTTACAAATAAATCAAATGATGGTGCTGGTTTTGCCAACCATTTGAATAATTGAATCAATCAATACATCTGATATGGAGTGCCGACGAGAAGCAAGAAGTAGGAACGTCGTATTGCTTTAGAGAGAGAAAGAATTGGAAGCGCGTACGTTTTTTTCCCGTACATAAATGTCTTTCTTTAATTTTTAATCTCAACCCTTGATATTGTGTTTTCCACATGTCACACATCCATGAAGACAAATGGGGTAAATGGAGCAAAGACGGACTCCAGTGGGACAGTTAGCACATCAGTTGCCCAAACCAAAAGTGTGGATATTTTGTGTTAAAAGAAATACGGAAGGGCATGATGGGAATATCACGTGACTTATCCTATTGTATTTTTCTTTGTATATATGAAATGATACTCTTTATTTTCCATTATTGCTCTGTTTTCTTCTATAAACTGTTTCTGTAATCCAGATTCGTATCAATGCCGGACTAAGATTAAATGCATGTTATATTTCTATCGTATTGTAGCCTCAAATGATATTTTTTGTATGATTTTGTTTATACAGGTAGATGGTGGATCTAATGTTGAGAATTTAAGCTTGCAAAACATTCAAGCTCGAATCAGAATGGTGCTAGCTTTCATGTTAGCATCACTCTTGCCTTGGGTTCACAACAAACCTGGGTTTTATCTTGTCTTGGGGAGCTCTAACGTGGATGAAGGGTTGCGTGGCTACTTGACGAAGGTATCTCAATACAACGTTAGATTACACGTTTTTATAGGGGACCAATATGGTTGAACTTATAGGGGACCTATAAGTTCAAAGCATGTCGCTTTATTTTCACTTTGTTTTTTGGTTGAATCTATGGAAACAAGAAACAAAGCAAAAATAAGATGACATTTTTGTAATTATTAGTCTAACATAAAATAGAAACATAAATTTTTCATCTTCAAATGGGCACCTAGTTTCTCATTCATTTTCTTTAGTTTCTCATTTTTGTGGTCTGTTACACTCTAGTTATCAAAGTTCATCTTCTTACAGTATGATTGCAGCTCAGCGGATATAAATCCTATTGGCAGTATAAGTAAGCAGGATCTTCGGTCATTCCTGCGATGGGCAGCCATCCATCTTGGTTACTCATCTTTGGCAGATATTGAAGCAGCTCCACCCACAGCTGAGTTGGAGCCTATACGTTCTAACTACAGTCAGGTAGTGTTATGTTCTGTTACACGTTTCAGTACTTACCGGTCTTGAAATATCTCAATGAATCCTTTCATTTGCATATGTGTTGGCATGCTATATTTGGGGCGTTATTTTTGTCTATGCTACTATGTTAGATGGAAGACAAGAGACAATTCAACAGAAGCAAGAGCTTAATTATCAGCTCACAATAACCTTTTAAAAATGTTTTGACTTCTATCTATCCAGACACTTTCTGGCAATCTGTTATAAGGGTGATGGTTTTGGGTGAAGTCTTGGAACTAGTTTACTCATTTGTTCTCACTTTAACAGTATCTATTAGTTTTTGGTTATTGTGTATTTGACTTTTCAGTGGCTATGTTCTCTTGCGTTTTGTTTTTTTTTGTATCCCATTAGTAATTTTTTTTGATCAATTTCTAAAATTATAATCGAATACCTCACTCGTTCTTAATTGAGCAGCTTGATGAAGTTGATATGGGAATGACTTACGAGGAACTATCTGTTTATGGAAGACTGCGCAAAATTTTCCGTTGTGGTCCAGTTTCCATGTTCCAGGTATATCTCACGTTTCTCCAACCTATCTATTGACTTCTTAACCTTTCCCTTGTTTTTTTTTCTTTTTTCGTTTTTATATTTTTCATTTTAAAATGGTTGAAGGAATAGTGAAAACGTGTGGTAATCTTATGCATGACCATCCCATAATATCAATATTTGTTAGGCCAGATACAATGAAGAATGATGCAAAGCCGAGAAAGATAAACCCCATAGGCTATAAGCCTATGACTAATTTACCCGTATGTCATTTGACAGGTCGGTGAAATCGGTTTTATTGTTCGATGGTCCTGCAAGGCCAAAATAATTTCAATGCCAGTAACTTATTGACTCATTTTTTCTGTAGAAGGCAAGAAACTAGAGTAAACTGTCATTTTGGTCTTTAAATTTGTTAGTCACTGTCACAGTAGTCTTTGGACGTATTGACATTACAAAAGCATACCTAAATGTGTCTTTTGTTAATCATTTTGGCCCTCGAATATGTCTTCCGTTAATCAATTTGGTCCATAATATTACTAGCAAAAGAGACACTTAGGAATGTGTTTGTAATTTCGCACCTATAACTGTCTGTAAAAGCACAATGCCAGATATTGTCTACAGTGAACAGACGGACATATCAAACATCCAGTTACAAAACTTTACCTGCTTTTTTGAAAACAACAGAGGAGTTCCTTGTGTGAGCTTTTATTGCAAAAGGCTATTTATCTACAAAATGGTTAAAAGTTAGCATGTTTTTCTTTAGGAAGAGAGCTAATGAAATAACAAAAGAATTCACATTGTTTAAGCTAAGTATCACTAGAAGAAATTCCTTACTATCCATCCTAAGTCACATTAGATAGATTTTAGAACTGCCATGTTTTCAATTGATATGGAGAGCTCTACTTGGTTGAAGATTTTTGCATCTACTAGTTAGCAGTCTCAATAGAAGCTTGTAATTTAAGGCTGTCCATTTTAAGTTCAGTCATAACCTTTTTTTTTTTTTAATTTGCTATCTCAGAATCTATGTTACAGATGGGGTGCAACATTGACTCCATCACAAGTGGCTGAAAAAGTAAAACACTTCTTCAAGTATTATTCGATAAATCGGCACAAAATGACCACCTTGACACCTTCCTATCATGCTGAGGTATTAATTATTATGGTTTAAAGCCAGGGTTGAATTTTGCTAGATAGCTCTTTATGCTTCTAAAGATTTTGGCCGGTTCTTTTTTTTTGGACTGATGAAAATGTACAATCTTTCACTCAACTTGCAGAGTTATTCACCAGAGGATAATAGGTTTGATCTTCGCCAATTTCTTTATAATGCAAGATGGCCATATCAATTTCGTAAAATTGATGAACTCGTACATGAGCTGGATGTCAAAGATGTTCAAGAATCAGCAAACCATGAGACGGTGGCAGCTCCATTAGATGGTGTTGGTGGGATGGGAGTTGCTGCCGCAGGTTCAGGCAATCCAAATGTCGGAATCTAATTGAAATTAACCTCCCCTAAGAAAACAAAATAAAGTAAATTATAGATTTGCATGTGCAAGACTGCAGATCTGGTCCAGACAAATATAGATTCCATATTTCTATAGCACACTTTATGTGAATAATGAAACTCATTCAACCTTTCATCCCATGTGTAGTCTAAAAGCATTTTAAAATTATCATTCAGTGTTTCGATTTATTACAGAGAGAAAGATTTAGATGACGATGCAATATGAAAGGAAAAGTTCAGAATTGACAACAACAATAACAACAAAACTTTAGGGGAAGGTTTTTCATGTTCAATACATATAAATACATGCTTTAACCATTTGAAAACATTGGATCCATTGCAAATAATAAACCTTTTAGATTATGTTGTGCAAAAAAAATCAACACAGATCAATCTAATTATTGCTTGAGAAACTGAACTTATTATTGATTGTGATTCTTTAGTCTTATGCTTACATTTTTATGGTGAAGGATTCTCGACTGAGTTGATTCTATAGTAAATGTATGAAATTAATTGGATTATGATGAAGCACGGGTAAAGTTGTTGTCATGTGACTGAAAGGTCACGGGTTCAAGTCCTGAAAACAGCCTCTTGTATAAAAAAAAAGGGTAAGAGTGCGTACAATACACCAAAAATGGTGGGACCCCTTCCTGAACTCTACGTAGGCGGGAGCTTTAGTGCACCAAGTTGCCCTTTTTTATGATGAAGCACCACGTTGTGCCTGATTTGGATAGTGACTGTGGTTTTGATTACATATATAATAAACTAAAATCATGCGACAACTTGTTTTCATGGATCTCTCTTTCTCTCGTGAAAGGATCTTCTTTTACTTGCATTCCTTTTAGATCTTCTCAAGTAATTGTTGTGTATGGCTTTCTGGTAGTGGGTAGGTGTGTATGATTAGTTGATTACTGCAATATTATCACACTATATCTTGTAGTTTTGTGATTGCACCGACTCATTTAGTTTAGGGAGTTGTTTCTCTCATTTATGTTCAGATTTCTGAAGTTGAACTACGCCTTTTGATATGAGTTCAAACACAGTGTATCACTACCTATTCCTACTAACACATAGTTCTATTTCTCAAAACCAATAACGTCTCGCTTTCTAACTGCATATAGTTCATCTGAGTTCCGACTCAATAAATCTTGGTTGCTTAGTGTTGGAATGTATTTGTTTCATTCGTGTTCAGATCAACTACCAATCAATTTGGAGTTGATAAGACGATTTTAATAAGTTTCTATTTATTAGTAACATTAGTTATTTGGATATTGTTGCAGGAAAAAGTGACCAATCTAATCCCTGTGTAGTGATTCTATATTTTCTATTCTGCCTGAAAAAATGTAATAGTATCATTTTCTTGTATTTCATCAAATACTTCGAGTGGAAAATATACAACATTGATCCATCACGTTTTTTTTTTTATTTTTAACTTTTAAACTAACCACATTCAACTTAAACTTGATCTAAACAACATTCATAGTATTTTTATTTTTTTTTTAATTTACATAAACCCTAAACTGGATTGATTCAGTTGAGATGACTTTTTAACTTAAAACTAAATCAAACCATATCGCAAACATTATAGACACGGCCCCTATATAATAGCGGTTGACTGTGGTCGTATTTGGTTTGTGTGGGCCAAATCCATGAAAACAACAACACAAACAAACATGAAAATTGTTGTTTTGACATATAAAACTTCCTAAAAACACAAGTAAATGACCAAATTAACTACCACTGGCAAATTCGGCAGCTTGCCTTTGGCTTTGCTGCACTTAAGTGCAGTTCCAGTTGTGATTTTATGCGTTTCGGTTGAAAAATCAAAATAAATCGAAACTTATTCGGAATTTTACGAAAATTTACAGACCCTCTATACGTATTTTTATAGAGTTGTCTACAAAAAAACCAGCTCAAAATTCAATTTCTAGGTCAACGTTTTGATGTTTTGGTTTCTTGAGTTTTTAGCGCATTAAAAATTCATATTTAATCCATCCGTTGTCGAAAAATTCTAATTTTTTGCGGATTTTTATTTTTTGATGTCCTTAACATGTGTGAAAAAAATGATGAAAAATCTCAATCTCTATATAACTTTTCCAGACGCGCAGTTGGAAAAATATTGCGATTTTACGTGTTTCAGTGAAAAATTCAAAATAAATTGAGGCTTAGTGGAAATACTACGTAAATATGCAGATCCTCTATATGTGTTTTTATAGAGGTGTCTGGAAAAAAATAGCTCAAAATTCAATTTTTAGGTTGATGTTTTGGTGTCTTAAGTGTTAGGCGCGTTAAAAATTCATATTTAATCTGTCCCTTGTCGAAAAATTCAAATTTTTTGTGGGAGATGTATTTTTTTTTTGTTCTAAACATGAGTGTAAAAAATAGTGAAAAAATTCAACCTCTAGGACACTTTTTCGGTATTTAAGGTCGAGACTGCAAAGATTGTCGAGGCTGCGAACAATTTGGTTTGCACCCTGCATATCTTTAAAAAAGTTGTGGAAAACCCTAAATCGATTAGCAATAATCTATTGATTAACACATTCAACCTTTATAAAGTTCTTCTAGGATACACATTAATTTTGTTCTCATAGTCTCAACCATCATTGTAGTTTCGTCTTCACAAATCCCTAAATTATCTACGTCACTTATGTCCTTGATGTGGTTATAATCATATCATCTTACATTTCCTTGGATCACTATAAGAACACCATAAGCCTATGCAATCTGCGTGAACATTGTTTCAGCTTTGTTCTTCAAAACTTACAAACATATATTCTAAACGGGTCTTATGATACACGTATGTTTAAATTTTTAGGTTTGGTGTGACTAAAAAAGAAATATAAAGAAAGGGAAGTTATTTAAGTGAAGGATGAAGAGTAAAGAGATGGAAAAAAGGAAAGAGATATGGACTCAACGACTTGCCTACCTTTGTTTTGCTCAACACAGTGAAATTTATGAGCACAAAAAAAATTGTTTAGACTTGTGTATTGTCTACTACGTGGAAGACCTTTGGCGACTTCTCACTAATCTTGTATTGAATTACTGAAACTTCGTTCGCAGCCTTCCCAATTATAAGTAATTCGTGTTTTTCGATTTTGTTTCATTGGGTCGACTCAATTTCGTTGCATGATATTGATTTAAAGTGAAGTTGTTGCATTGAACCTAAACTCTTACGATAGAACATATGCCATGATTTATAGAGTTTCTGTTCAATGAATCATTCCTCCTTAAATCAATATCACTCAGAAATTGAGTACAAAATTGAACGAAAATACCAATTGGCTATAATTGAGAAGGTTGCTGGCGAAGTATAAGTATTTCAATGCAAGATTAGTGAGATGTCGCCAAAGGTGATTCCATCTAGTAGACAATACAAAAGTTTGAACGACTACATTTGTGCTCATAAATTTCATTATATGGAGCAAAACAAAGTCATGCAAGTCACTTAGTCTATTCCTTTTCCTCTTTTCTATCTCTTTTACTCTTCATCCTTCACTTAAATAACTTCCCTTTCTTTCTTATCCTATAGTCACACCTAACATAAGTAATTTAAACATGTACGTATGATCATACGACTCATTTAGAAGATATGTTCAAAATAAAAAAATATTTAAAGAAAGAAGACACTTTTAGAACAGCCGTTCATGGTGGCAGTATGAGATCTTCTTTCCTTACATTTCCTTTTCGTTTGTTTTTTTTGTATTTTGGTTCTTTTTATCCTTTGTTTTGTGTCCCAAAAAATGGGGTTTACAAGTTATGGAACAATGAGTGCAACTGCCACACTCATAAATTTATCCTTTTAAATTGTTGTCATAATTCACCTATGGAATAGTTGATTATGGAATTCTGGTTTTATTTTTACATAATTCATAATCAAATTTGCCTTTGTTGCGTGGATTAATGCCATCAATTTAAAAGAAATTGTGGTATCCAAATAAAATTGATTCTTTTCAATATTATTTTCTCTTCCATTTTTAAATTGCTTGGAAAGTGGAAACATCTAATTTATGAATGTACTTGCTTTACCTTCTTTCTTTTTCTTTCTTTTCCTTTCATGTGTTACTTTTACATCTTTCTTTCCTATATCTTTTGTTGAATTTTTCTCATTTTTTAAGTTATTCTTTAAAATATTTCTACAGGAATTAGATTTTTAGCCTGATGCATTTTGTAACTGCTTCCTAGCTTGATCAACAGGTGTATATATATTCTAGACCGATTTCTTCTATTGTCAATTTATCATTATCACAGAAAGTTCTCACAGTTGTTGGTCCCCCCTTTATACAGAGCTATTGTGCTTTTGGACAAATCTGCTTTCATGATTGCATTGTGTATGTCACCTGCTTGCATGTTCTATCAGATTGGAATAGATGGTTTGATGGTTTGACGTCGAAGACAAGAGTGCCCAGTCACTCGGATGAAAGCTAATAGCTCCAAGTTTGACACCTCTTTTGAAACAAACATGCTTCAAAGATAATGGGGGATGAAACAATGTCTTCTCAAAGATAACTTAAAACTTAGTTGACAAGGATGCGGCTTGTTTGTTTGAAGGCTCCGAAATAGCATTTTCTTTAATAATATATGGGAAAGTTTCTCATGTTCAATGCATATAAGTACATGCTTTATGATTAGTGTGGTTTTGATTGTATAATAAACTAAAATCTTGCTTGTTTTAAGGATCTTTCTTGTGAAAGGATCTTATATTTGCATTCTAATAGTGAGTAGGTATATGATTACTGCAAGATTTTAACCAAATATCTTTACTTTTGTGAAGTAATCGACTGATTCCTTTAGTTGCGGAAAGTGTTGCTTTCATTTTTGTTCAGATTTCTGAAGTTGAACTATGCTTATTCCTGCTAATTCACTGTTTTATTTCTCTAAACTAATAGCGTCTCACTTTTAACTGCATAAAACATCTGAGTTCTGACTCTAACTTCATTTAAATACTCTACAATCAGTTGGGAGTTGATAAGCTGATTTTAATAAGCTTATTTACTACCACTAGTTATGTGGATATTGTTCATTTTTCAAATTGTCAAATTAGACTTACATATGTCTCCACTGTTTGGGTATCAGTACTGAACAGAACCATGCACATAGTGAACCTTTTGTGCAGGAAAAGTGAACTAATCTAATCCCTGTGTAGGGATTCTAAGTTTTAAATATATGTCGAGAAATTTTTGATAATATCATTTTCTTTTTATATATTTGGGTCTTGTTAACAAGTGCCCTAAGGGTATTGTTTAAGGAACCCACAAAAAGAAAGTTTGTCTTGAAAATACAAGTCAAACATATATAAAAGTCATAATTACACAATTTTCAACGTAAAAACTACTAATTTTGGATACTTAAACAATGCCCTAAGGGCACTGTTAACATTTTCCTATATATTTTTGGCAACTATTCTCTGCTTCACTATTTTTATTTTTTTTACATCTCATAACTTATCAATTTAGTTTAACTTCTGTAACAAAACATTTCCTCTCTGACTTACTATTGGTGAATTGTTTTATACAAAACATATACGTTTAAATACACTTTTTTTTTAATCATTTATCATATATTTTTTTGTTCGTTTTAGTCTTTTTTTTAAACGTTGAGTATTAATGAAGAAGTTATCTGCCAAAGAATATACTGTATCCAATATGTATGTTTTCCAATTTACATGGTTGAATACTTGTGTTGTGTGAGTGTGTTTTAAAACTATAATGGCGGCAGGAAGAGGTGAGAATGCAGGTTTCCCCTGTTATGTCATGGGAAAGAAAATGATCATATAGAAATAGAAGCTATGTACAAAATTGGAATGTGTTCTGCTCCTTGGAAATTAAGAATATCTAGTATTGTTAGAGGAAATTATATTTCAAATCTCTTATACTACCAGATACGGGGAAGTAATTTTCCAAACTCACTTATCCATGAGTAACATTACAGAGAACAGTTCATACTTCATACTAAATCTTTAATCTTAAACACACGTGGCATAGCTTAAAAAGAAATGAATTGTGGCTGCCCAGAATCAGAACACAGGACAACCATACTCCTGTGTTTTTCCCCTTTCTGCAGCAAATCATTCAGTGAAGTAAAACCATAAAGATGGTGTCCAATCAAACGAACCTTCAAAGCCAAGGAAATAGTCTCATGATCCTCTGGAAAATGGAAGAATGAAATCCATAACAGTTAATTACAACAACCAAAAAAGAAAATATCAGTAGCTGCATTAGTAATAGTAATGAGAAGAAGACCGGTAAGTTGAGAATCAAGGAATACATTTTTTTTTAACATCCTGAGGAACACATCTAATCTGAGCTCAAACATTACCCTTCGCATCGAAAAGAGAATGGTGAAAACATTGAAATGAAAAGAATGATTGTTTATCAAAGAGTGAGGTAGGGTCAGAAAATTATACATTAATTAATTATACAAACTGTTTGGGAAGAAAATGAATGAACACCGCCCCATCTTATTGACATATAATTTTGTCAGTTAAGATCTGCAGGACTGCTTTACTGAGGCAATTGCAATGTTTACTTCCGGGTGCTGTTTGTTAGAGCCAAAAGGTGTGCACCCTCTTTATTTTTGTGAAGTACAAGAAGCTATAACAGCCAAATATACTGCCAAGCCTGAACATCCTAATATCCCAAGAAACACCTTGACCACAATTTCTATGTCACTATGAAGAAGCAGCTTGCTTAATGAAACCATTCATTAAGTAGTATTTATATTAATAACCATAATAAGGGAACCGACTATCCAAGTGACGGCGGATATCTGTGATTAAGTATTAGAAGTAAATACTATGTAAGACAACCTACATAACAAAAATGTTAAGTAGTATTTATATTAATAACCATAATGAGGGAACCGACTATCCAAGTGACGGCGGATATCTGTGATTAAGTATTAGAAGTAAATACTATGCAAGACAACCTACATAACAAAAATCTTATTCTAGCAAGTTCTCCAATTCATCAACTTTTCAAGAATTATGGTCAATGGAAGTGCAGAAAAAACTAAATGAAAAATTGAGTCTCGGTCAGAATTTTGATCTGTTTGATCCGTTATATTTACAGCAAATAAAAAAATGTATGCATCTATTATAATTACAGTTTTAAAACAGCATATCTGCGCGCAATGATTCCGAACTTTTTGAACAACTTAGGTAGAAGTACAAATTTGTGTTAACAAAGAAACTATACCATGGTAGAGTTAACATGTGCTCCCATCTTGGTTTTGCTACTAGTGAACTTGAGTAGTGGAACCAAACAAAAGTGAAGCTCAAATGATAGGATCATCTTATCAGCAAACAAAGAAGGGCTTTAGCAT
>Ga0315914_1004066_pt1 | contig 21938 bp, 10 predicted proteins | sample MpolenodulesMG_FD_203920 | JGI IMG/M metagenome (GOLD analysis project Ga0315914, IMG submission 203920) | Medicago polymorpha root nodule microbial communities from Los Angeles, California, United States - elongated nodules | ecosystem: Host-associated > Plants > Roots > Nodule | place: USA...
CTATATTATGTTCGTTTATTATGTTCAACCTTTGTATATTCTTATTGTGTTCAAAAAATTCAAAAACATGTCAAAATTATATTCATTAGGGACCAAAAATAAAATAAAAAATTTTGTGAGATGAAAACATTCAGTTTAATTTTTTAGGGACTAAAATCAAAATTCACAATATTTATAGGGACAAAAAACTTATTTAACCCTAAAATAAAATAAGGGTACCCAACCTTGCTAATTGAAATGGGAGGTTCTAAAGGACCTATGAATTTCGACCAAAGCTCAAACTTGCCATTTGAAATGGCGATGTCATTCTAGGTTAAGCATCGTATGACATGGTGTGGGTATAGCCACATCAGATTATTGTCCTTTTTTCTTCAGATATAGACACAGTAACAACACACACATTTCTCTTCTTCACACATGTCCCCTCTCTCTCTCTCTTAATATTAGGTAAGTCAATTGATTCTTTAAATTTTCATTTGTCCTTCCTTCTCCGATTGTTTGTTTTCGAGTTTTAGAATTGAGAATTGTCAATGAGTTGAGAGCAAACTTATCAATTTAGAGCTTTAGAGATTAATGAGTTGAATCCAAATATAGTTTACAATAGAACATATAAACGTACTTTGATTCATGCAACCGATCAAGTTATCAGGGTAAATTTTTTTTTAAGGAAATGTAAAGCTTGATTATTGTTAACTATTGATAATTAACTGAGTCAGTCCAATTCACTGCTCGCAACCCGACTTGAACATAGAGTGGTTCTTCTTTTCTCCATCACTAGATAAATCAGAGCATGTAAATCACGCCACGTGGACAACATTTATTATCTTAATTAATCAACTAAGAAAGAAAAATGAAAAGAGACTCGTAAAAAAGAAGAACCGCGAGCACAACCAAAAACCCTGCGTTCCCTCTTTCCATCGTCGTCGTCGACCGTTGTCTTGCAGTCGCCGGGAATCATTACCTTCGAATCTAAACCACGCCGGCAATGGCTGATTTTCAGACTTCCACCCACCGATCGAAGTGGATCTTCTCTCCTCAAAAATTGATTGAGAAATATACAGCTGCCAATAAGAGAGCCAAACAAACCCTAGACAACTGTGGAGCTACTCTAATGGAAGTTGATGTTGATGGCTCTTTAACATATCCTCAACCCCACCCCAATGCAAGCGATAATGGTCAACATTTATTCTCAATTTTTAAGTTTTTTTTAAAATTATTTTGTTCACAAGAGTTGTGTGTTTATGTTAGGTGAAAAGCATTCTCGGATAAAACCTCTTAGTATTGAAGAAGAACAAAGTATAAAGGTATTTTATGAAAATAAGCTGCAAGAAGTGTGTAACAATTTCCACTTCCCTCATAAGATCCAGGTATGCAATCTCATAAGAACTGCGGCAACACTGTTTGTTTTTCTGTAATCAATATTTTGAAATTGTTTATGCTACACAGGCAACAGCCCTCATCTTTTTTAAAAGGTTCTATCTGCAATGGTCTGTCATGGAACATCAACCAAAAAATATAATGTAAGATTTTCTTTGTTTTTTTTGCAAAATTAAGTAGGAATTCAGACTCATTGGTTGTTAGTTGTTACGGTGAACTCATATTAGTTTATTAGTTGTTTGAAAATGTTGGAATTGGTTACGTTATTAGTTGTTTGATAGATGGATTGGTTATCAGTTTTCTCGTTTCATTAATATTGTTATCCCTTTGAACGTTTACTTGCTTTTCGTGATATCATTTGTTTGATTAGGTTTGTGTTCGTCGTTGGTTATAAATATATATTGTATTTATTATTTTATTTATTTGTTAGGATCCTAGATTCTTCAGATAGCTCATTCAATTTTGATTTGATCCCGATATTATGGGATCATGTTTGCTCTACCTCTTGTATGTATATACTTGTAAATCTCTTATCTATTATATGAGAAATAGTGTTTGATTTATTCATTAGCTTCTCAGTAACTCAGAGGAAACCTTTGTACAGGTTGACCTGCATATATGCTGCTTGTAAGATAGAAGAAAATCATGTATCGGCTGAGGAGCTTGGTAAGGGGATTTCACAAGATCATCAAATGATTCTCAATAATGAGATGATAGTTTATCAGGCACGGAAAGGCCTCGTATATCATATTGTTCTAGTTTTTTTTTTATATTATATCGTTTTATTTTATTTTTAGCCCATCAATGACAATAAACCCTGGTTATGCAGAGTCTGGATTTTGATCTTATTGTTTATGCTCCATATCGCTCAGTTGAAGGTTTTACAGATTCTATGGAGGTTCGTCTAGTTGGCTGTGTGGAATTCTTTTTAAATGTCTACAATTTCGTGCATTTCAAAATAAATCTTTTGCTTTCTCTCATTTTATTTTTGCTTAATAATCCTATGAACTGTCTACCATTAACATATTTTTTTAATGATTTTATGTTGAACTGAAATTTGTGACTATGGTCATTGATAGGAATTTTGCAACTCTGGTGAGGACGAGCTTCAAAAACTCAAGGTACTATTCTAATTTTTTTTGTCATGAATAATCATCAGGCTGAGCACAATGTTGTGGTCATTAGAATTTTTTTGGCTTATGGTTTTACATATAGGAGTATCATTCCCCATTTTCTGAACAATTAGTGGTCATTACTTATTACTTGTCCGAGATTGAGATCGTTTCAAGTTTTTGGAACTGTAGGCAATCTCAGCCATAAAAATATTTTACTCTATAAGGGATGTGATTGCATTTTAATCCGTTGCATTGAGAACTGCAGACACATAGTTTCTTTCTAGAGTGTAGATGAGCTCATTCTCTTCCTCCACATGTCTTGTCTACTTGTAACATAATGCAATAATTTATGTTTCAATTGAATGTAATAAGTAGCAGAATGTACCAATGCCCTCTTGAACATAAAAGGTGCTGTAGCATCCTCTACCTCTCTGTGCGTGCGCACCCACACACGCGCGCACATGACATATCAAGTGAGAGGTGCAGGAGTCCATACTCATTCAATCCTATGTGAATGATCAAAATTAAAATTTCACTTCTCATGTTCTCATCCAATACCTTCCTATATATATGTATGCATGTAGTAAGCATTCATGTAATGTAATGCTTATTTCCTCTATTCTCTTCAGGCCCGGCCTTGAGGGAGTGCAAGGTGCTCAATCAAGCCGGGCCTCCAAAAGCTATGGGCCTCAAAAAAATTAACTCTAATACCCACCCCCACTTAAATAAAAAATATATATGTTACTTCTTTACACGTTTGAGGTTTTTCTAGACTTTAGTTCTCCTATCTGGACATAAATCTGGTACTATCAAACCACCCCCAATTTGTATAATCACTTAATCAATCAATTTAAAAAGCTATTTCATTGAAAGAATCACAACAATCATTTCTTTTTCACATAAACCATTCGTTTTTCCCTTTCCCACTACGGATAAGTGACAAATCCAAACGACGTCGTTAGTAAATTCTACCTCTCTTTCACTTAATTTTTTTGTATTTCGTTTCATGTTTAGAAGCTCATTCTGATTCTATTTTTTTAATAAAGCTAAACTACACAAAAATTGCGTTTTTATTTTATTGGGGGCCTATTTTAAATAGAGAGCCGAGCCTCCTATTTCATAGGGACGGCCCTGATTCTCTTCCATTTAAGTATAAAGAAATAGCTAACTGTTTCATCATACTTTTTCTCCTGCTGTATAGGCTTTGCAAAACACAGCAAGACTGGAAGTTGATAAAATGATGCTTACAGATGCACCACTCTTATTTCCTCCTGGACAGGTATTCTCAAAATAGTCTGTAAATTTTGTAATTCCATTGTTAGATTTAATATTCTTGTGACAAGAATAGTTTGTATCTTCCTGATGCAGTTGGCCTTGGCTGCTCTGCGTACCTCAAATGCAGTCCATACAGTTGTTGATTTTGACAGGTACTTGTTTCACATGTTTCTTTGTGATAATTACCTCAGAGACCCTAAAACAGTTTCCATTAGCTGTTATTTGTTTCATAATCACGTGACAACAAAATGACCTGCCTGGGGTTTGGATTTTAGTATACTCTTCGACCCAGATTAATGTCTCTACTCAGACATTTACTCCTACACTTGCACTTGCAGTTTTCTGAGTAGAATTTTTTCCCATCAGAATTCTACGCACACAATGACTGAGCTTCTTGAATCGTTGGATGCAATTGATTCTTGGGTAATTGTTTCTCATCCTAGTAGATGTCGCTCAACTGAATTATTGAAGTGTTAATTCCAAATTTCCATGTTTTATTAGCTTGGTAATGTGGTTTTATTCTGTTTACATTGACTAATGTGGCTTCGGCTATATATATGCAGGTTAGAAAATACAGAAGTCCTTCAGAGAAGGAATTGAAGCACATCAACCGGAAACTGAAGTCTTGTTGGGGCCATAGCTCTCATGACGAGTACTTCCTTTACCCTTTTACGTAGAATTGCCTGTTTGAGAGGGATTTTCGTGTTATTATATAATAATTTTGTATTGCTTAACAGGGGAAAGAAGAGGGAAAAGAAATCAAAGCACAAGTCCAGAAAGAGCTCAAATGAAGCACACAATGCATAGCCTCTTCTCTAGTTTTATATTCCGTTTAGTTGAGGCACTCATCTGATTTTTGTAAGGGAGTTTTTTTCTTTTCTGGGTTTCTATTGAACATGAAGGATGGTGTGTTGAAGAGTTTGTTTTCTTGAACACACACCGACATAATGGACAGACCTTGTCCGTTTAGTTGGAGGAAAGGAAAGATGTAATTCGAAACTTTTGTTGTATGGAGAGGAGGGAGCAAAATCCCTCTTGAGCCAATTTTAGCGCAACTTAAAAAATGAGAATTCTTTTGGATACAGAGAAAATATTTGTTTAAAATTTCGACTGGATACAGAGAAAATATTTGTTTAAAATTTCGACTTTATTTTATTTTATTTTTTATATATAATACAATATTAAGTATTGCAAAAGTGACAGCAGTAAATTTACACATTCTCTTAATTAAAATTCTTTTCTTGTCATACAAAAAACTACACATAAAATCACTTCCATCCATTCTCATCGGTTGAGTCAACTGGACTAAGTGATAGGTAACATTTCCCTCCCTATAGGTGTACCAGAGAATTAGTGACTGACCAAGAATCTTCGGAAAACTCCTGCAAAAACTTACTAGTGAGTCTGATTTTGGAATGTTTGCTGCTTCGCATAGGTCCTCTCAATTGCCTTTTGTATGACATTTACACCCCAAGGAACTAGTTCATATTAAGAATATGGTTTTTGATGATGCTGTTCATATTCCTTGCTTATGGTGTTTCTAAAGTGCTTCTGTGTTTTGCCATTGCTGCATTCCACTTTTGCAGATGATCAATTAGACATACTACAGAGTACATATCCTTTCTCCTATTGTTTCGATTTCAAGTTCTGCAACATGTTATATTAGCTAGCCAATGTCGTACACTTACCTTCCCAAATTAAGTACCGTATACGGTATACTATTCTACACGTGTGTTGTACTTTCCCCCCTCTTTTAACAATGGATCATCTTTGCTAAAAAAAGCAATGGAATTGTGTATGTACGAGGGAATAAAATGGGAATTTCCATCACCGTTGAGGACATCGGATGAGTAGGATTTTGTAAAGCATAACTATACGTCAATAATCTTTTACACGTGATTGCATTTGATGAAAATTTAAAGGCTGTTTTTTTTTTTTTTATTGTTATTACAATGAAGGTTGATTTTTAAATGAATTATGATAAGAGTGTAATAATCTTTTGGAGTTGCTAGTTTTAAATTTGACACGGTCATCTTTTGACCCTATATTTTGTATAGGGATGTTTACTTATTTATTTTATTTTATTTAGTGTATGTTTGGTACAATAGTGGCCTTGTTAGAATCGTTAAGCGTCACTGTGATTTTGTAAAAGTTATATTATATATTTTTTTTACGTTAAAAGTTACATTATATAGTTTTTATAAAAGCGAAATTATATTATGATTTTGGCATATCTACCATTATATCAAACATATGTAAATCTTTCATTAGAGATTACAATTGACAAAATTATAGAAATATTTTATGTAAACCCTGTGTAAGAGTCTCATAACCTGAGAGATACTGAGGTTGTCAATGGGTACTTAGTATTTGCAAATGATCACCAATCACCATCATCCACCATTCCGATCTCTAAGTGACTCCATATTAAAAACCAATTATTGCCTTTATTTTTAATAGTTGAAACATCTTATTTTATTTTATTAAAAGTACTACTTATATCCCTTGTAATCAAATAGTTAGTATTAAATCCAATTTGGTGTACGAAAATTTACTTGGTGATATTTTCTCTCTCACACAATTGGTTCTATCACCTTCATACAATACAATGACGGATCTAGTTAGGGGACGGGCAAATGCTAACCATGAGATTATATATGGATTGTCTATAAATAAAATTAATTAACCATGTTTTCAATTTTCTTATGGTATCTGCGCTCCCTAATTTCTTTATTCTCTTTAGAGGTTTTGCATTTGTAGGTGTGACAAAATTTAAAACAACAATATGGATATTTTGGTAGTGCTTACGAGGATTGTTTCTTTTTTTGTGGTCGGGTTTGAATCCCAGACCTTGCATATACTATGCATTGTTCATATCAATTGAGTCAAGCCCACAAGGACTTACGAGGATTGTTTCTAGAGATATCAAATAGTTTTGTTTTACGGGTAATCATTTCAAATTATTACTCTTACAATTATGGGCAAAAATATATCAATGTTAATTTTTTCTGGTAACAAAAATATATCAATGTTATGTTCATGTACGAATATTTGACTCTAGAATGTAAATTTTCTGATTCCATCCCCGCCTTCATGCAAAACTTTAAATACTATTTATACTTCTCTAGCTTTGTAATTCTTTTCTTCTTAGACTTTTGCCGTCTTTTTTATTAAAAAATAATTATCAATGTAATTAATGAATATGACAACTCATATTTTCTATATTTATTTATTGACATGACAATAAATCATTAAATATATGTATAAAATAATGGTACACCAACATAATATATCAATTAAATTCATTAAAAAAAAGTAGATATATCCAAATAAAATAAAAAAAGTAAATAAATAGATCGGGTCAACCCGGTTAAAATCCGGTCCCAGTTTCGGGTCATTCATGACCCATTGGCGAATATAAGTTCCCGCACTGTGAAGAGTGGTGGATTGTTCCTGAAAATGGCGTTTCTACTCTCTACGAGCTTCACCGTTCCTTTACCCGTAAACAAGGTAGGTAAACACATTCATTATGAACTTCCCAACTTCATTTTCAACTTTCCGTTTGTGTTGCACACTAATTTATATAATCCAACTTTTTATTACTTTTTACCAGGGGTTGAACCATTTAGATTATGCTCTCACTAAATTTTCAAGGAAACCAACAATTACTACAGGTTTTCTTTTTTTCAACCTCTGAATGTGATGAAATTATCTTGTAGCATTTATTAATTTGTCAAAATTGAAATTGCAGCCTGTGTATGTAATCATTCATTTTTGTGTTGGTAATTTTGGTTTCTTAGGAGTGAATTAGTCATTGTTAGTATGGAATTGCTATTAATATTTAACTGGTTAGGTTGGTTGGATTAGAGTTTTGAATATGTATCTTAACTTTGGAACATGTTCTTTTTCATGTTTAACAAAAGAATGTGTTTGTAGAAGTTGTTATGAATTTCTAGTTTATGGAATGAGGTCATCCATTTGGATCACAAAAAAAAGAAAGCATATCTTTTGAAAAAGGGTGAAGCTTTAACAATCTCATTCTTCATAGCTCTTTGAAAACAAAGTGGAAGAGGACATCTTATTTTAAAGCTGCTTACTTTACATACATGCATACTCAGACTGCTTAGCTTGTTAGCTTATCTTAAATTCTTTCAGTTATACAATACTTCCTCAGTCCCAAATTATACGACGTTTTAGGTATTTCACGCATATTAAGAAATATACTTAATTTTGTGTTGGAAAGAGATATTATGAGTTGTTTTACAAAATTGTCCTTAATAAATGATATGTGAAAGATAAATGAAAGAATTGAAAGAAAAGATAGTAATAAATAGTTAAGGATATAATAGGAAAAGTAACATTAATGTTTCATTGATATTGTAAAGCAACGTATAGTTTGGGACAATTTTTTTTTTCAAAGCGACATATAATTTGGGACAGAGAGAGTATTATTGTAGAGTGGATTATTTTTTTCGGGTGTATTTCTTTTTTTTGTTGGCAAGTTCATTTATTGTAGAGTGGATTATTTCAGAATTATCCAGGGTCTGATCTTGATGTAGTTAATTTTCCCTTCTAGGTGTCTGTTGTGCACTGTTATCCTCTTCTATAATTGTCAAGCATTGTGAGATTCTGTGGTGAATTTGTTACACATAAATGAGAACTTAAGGTCTATTTGATTCAACGAGGGAAGGTGAAGGGAGGAATTTGAAAAGATTTTGTATTTGATTCTAGGAGAGAGTCGGGATTTTAATGGAGGAAAAGAGTAAAATTGTTTTTTACCATTCTAATATTTAAGATCATATTAAATAAAAAGTTATTTAAGTACAAACATGTAGCAAGTACTCCTTCCCGTCTATATCTCCTCACTTTTGAAGTGGAGCTAAAAATGGCTTAGGAGGGATTTTGCTCCTCTCCCGTACTGCATAGTGCATACAGATATCACGTGCATCTATCTGTATTATACGTATATTTGTGCTAGCTTCAACTTCAGGATTCAGACATTAGCATATTTTGGATGGTAGATTTTGTGGGATTGTTTTGATTTTTGAATACTTGCATCATGGTTGTCCTTAGCCTTCAATATGACTATAAATTATAATTGCAGCTCAAAACATTATAGGATCTTGCATCTCAAATAAACACATGTTATTCATTGAAAGAAGAGGAGGCTGTCAGCATTGCTTCATGTCATTGGCAAGACTTCTACATGACTCATACTCTTATAAAGGGAATGTAAATTGTTACACTAAAATAGTTATATCTGGTTATTGGGTGAGCCCTGATGTTGATGATGGGTGGGGATTTGTAGAAGCTTTTATTGATCAAATAACTTGATCTTGTTTGTTTTGGACAAGAGTTGATTTTACTTATTTATCATAGATGTAGGTCACAGTGTGGCTCTTGGTAAGCTGACCACTGTTTCTAGTTTTTTAAGGCTCAACAAACTAACTATTTTTTCCCCAGGAAAATTGAGGTTATCATGTATAAACGGCTACTGGAAAGACATCTATTACTGAAACAGTTAGTGATGAAACAGTTTTTCAACTGTAAGTGAATTCAGGTCAAGCAGATTTTACTCACAGAACAAAACTCTGGAGATTGGCCCTTGATTTGGTTTTGAATTTTGATTAATTTCGGGAGTTTGTAGTCGATGTCTTCAATCTCTCACAAAAGTTATCTATGGTTCTGTAAGACTTAATCCCAAATAGTGCATATCGTTTCAATCAGTCTATGCAATGAAATAATTAGCATGTTACTTTTTTGAGGGTTTGGAACACATCACCTATACACAAATTTTACCGACTCAAAGATCAGATCAATGTAATGAAATCTGGGCTTAATTTATTTGTCCTGCTATGGCAGAGTAGAAACCAACAGAGTCACGTGAATCTTAATCATCAAATTTTCATCTTCATTATTTGCTCCTTCTGTAAGTTACATTGATCTATTTACTACTCTTGTTTATGTTTACTTTACAGTGTCAAAACTGATCTGAAGTGTGGCAGCAGAACCAATACCTTGTTATGATTCATGTTTTGCCCAATTCATCCAACTTGATTTCATGAATTTTTGCATGTTTGTTTAGTGAACTCTACTACAAGTTGTAGCTTTTGTGCCACCGTGGATTCCTACCGTGGTTTTCAAGTTTACCAAACACAAGGTTCATAACTTGCATAATAATTCTGCATTCGTATATACTTATAGAATTTCTGGAATGAATCTAAGAATTAAAAGAGTAAATCAATTCTAAGATTGTATTTCAGCGCAATTACACATTCAGCAATTCCATACGGTGTAGCAAGAGTGTTGGATCTAAGTTCACATTTTCTCTATTCAAGGGATCCAATTAGTACATTGTATTGAAAGTTATGAACTCGATACCAAGCTATTATTGGTTACCAAGCTACCTCAAAAAAAATGCTATGCAGTTAGGTAGGTAGGAATGAATCTCGATACCGCAATTTCATGGTCGGAGCAAGTGGGAACAGTGATCATATGAATATATGATTATAATCGCATGGTTACTGATTTTAATGTATGCAATGCAGCTATTTGACAATACCCTAAATATACTATCTTTTTTTTGCTAAATCATGAGAATTAAGAAATTGATAGTAATATTAAATTTGTTACTCTATTCCTTTTTAAGTTTTGTTTTTTTTTTTACTTTTTTCACAAAGACGACCAATAAATTTTGTATGTTTGACTGATAAAAGTATGATACCATTAGAACAAACAATCACAATTCAAAGAAATCAATAAAATCAGAATTTAAAAGGATAGTAAGATGTTTGTTAACAAAGTTTGATCAATTATGTCTACATCCTTAACTGCAGTTTCTTTGCATCATACTCCTTCCGTTTTTATATGACTGTTGTTTTAAATTACTAACATGAAATTAAAGAAGTGGATTTTTAAAGTTTTTTCTTCGTGTTATACCCTTATTTCAATCCACCAATAAATTCCTATTTTTTTTGGAACACTTTCTTTTTCCAATAAATTTGATTAAATATTTCTTCTTAACAAACAATTAATCAACTTTCTCTCTCCAACAAACTCCTTTTTTCTTCACACTATCTCTTCCAAAACAAATTATTTTTTCCCATCATAATTGTTCTTCTAGTTTGCACTTAAATTTCTTAACATATTACCATCTTATTTATAACATTTCTATTCTACATGGATCTATTGTAATAGACTAACAGGCAACAAAAGTTTGTTTGAAAAAGAAAAAAAAAACCTTGTTTAAAAAAAACTTGAATTTTTTAAACAGATATGATGGTTCAATTATTATAGGTAACAAAAGTTTGTTTGTTTTTTTTTTTAAAAAAAAGAAACTTGATTAAAAAAATACTTAAATTCTCCAAATACACATGATTAGTTTTATTAAAAAGTAGTATGAGTAATTAAGAAAGTGTATAATTGACAAATAGTACCTTAAAATATCAAAACGACGGTTTATAAAAATAATTGACGGAGTATATTTTTCTAACGACAAAAATAGAGTGTAAAACATCGTGAGAAATCTAAGACATCTTAACTAAATTGACACATCAAAGGTCCCATATATCATTTGTTGCAGCCTAAAATTAATTAATATAAAGAGAACAAAGCTTAGAGTTTAAAAAAAAAACCAAAGAAATAAGGTATCGTTCTGTTGTGAATTTTTGTGGAAATTATTATTATTATTATTGCTGCTGCTGCTGATATTAATTTATGGTACGTTTGACTTGGTTTTATACCCATGTTTTGATTCAAAAAAAAATTAGCTGTCTTTCCTTTATATCTCTAATGTGGCAATAACACTCCTTGGTCAAAGCTTAATTCTCTCAACAAAAACATTGGTGTGTCTATATTAATGGACGTTTTCTTGGAAAAGAAGTGCGTGCAGTAATTACAAATACGGTTGGGAATAGGCTAGGTCAGGCCAGACTTTGATAGGTCTGAGTCTGGCCTACGAAAAAAATTGCAAGTCTAAGCCTGGCCTACGGCTTTTCATAGGCCTATTTTTTTGGCCTGACCTAGCTTATTTAAAAGTCTATTTACAGGCCTACTTATTATTAAAGTCTTAAACATTCCATTTTATCTACTTTTAAATAGGCTAAATAGGCCTTAAAACCTATTTCATTGTAAGACTTGTTTATCACTATAAGGCTTTAAAAGCCTATTTCACTGTAAGGCCTTAAAGCCTATTTAAAAAGTTCATTATTTGAGTTGTTTCTTTATTTCTATGTTTAATATAAATTATATTTTATTATAAATAAAAAATAAATTTTAATAACACACATAATTAGGCCGTCCTATTAGGCTTCGTAGGCTTTTTTGATAGCCTAAGTTTGGCCTATTTACTTAAATATGCTTTTTCAAAAGCCTAAGCCTAACCTATTTAATAAACAGGTCAGGCCAGACCATGCCTAAACAGGCCATGTCGTAGGCCCCCTTTGGCCTGTCTGACCTATTCCCAACCCTAGTTACAAACGTACAAAGAGAAAAACTCTACTATCCCTCACAAATTAATTTGTTATTTCATGAAATATTTCAATGCTTGAAATTAAATCTGTTGTTTCATGAAATATTTCAAATTATACAACAACATCAAAGACAAGTAAGTTTGTTGATCTCATTCTTTTACTTATACTTAATTGATTCTTATATTTATATATTGATTATTGTTATTTGTAGATATATTATTCTTTTTTTTTTTGGTACATTTGTAGAGATACTCTTATACCTGATTTTACAAAAGTCTTAGGATTTTCTCATGTCGTTTATCAAATTTATCTTGGTGGAGAAACTATGGAGAAATTGAGAGTTATCAATGGACTTCACCAATTTGGATTCCGAGTTTCTTCGCAAACAGTGGTGGCTCTCTCTATATTCGCCGAAACAGGTTCCATATCTCAGATTTTGAAGAAAAATAAATTAATAGATATAAATGGTTTTATTGTATGTGGTTAAATTTGTCCTTGTGCTCTTTTGATATGGCTATTTCGGTTTGTTATATTTGTGTTGATGAGTGAGTTATGACTCTTAACGTGAATTAAAAGATAAACTCAATTCTAATTAGTTGTATGTGCTTTAAGGATCCATTCATTTGACGGTTTTTTTTGGGTAAAATATCAGTATTATTTTTGTCAATTAGGTTAGTGGCTAGAATTTACCTTTTTATCAAGATGAATATATACACCGTGTCTAAGGTGAACCCTAATAATGCATGTTCATGCAAACTGAGATATGCTCGTGGGACTCCATATTTTTTAATTCATTTGAATATGTTGTTTGAGTTTTAATGTATAACAAAGCCTCTATGTGGTGTGCATTGTCTACCATCACCGACCATATTTTGTAGTTATCTAAGTAACTTGGCGATATGGAGAATCATGTTGTGTGTGTTTTTGAGCTTGTGTCATTGAAAAATGTTGCCCGTGGTGTAATCTGCGGTTTCTAGTATTTGAAGTGAAATGAGTATTTTTTTTTATATATATATAATGCATGATAAATTTAGAGATCTTATTATTTCGGCAAGAATAGCATTTTGTTAGATTGTATAATAAATTCACACATGGATCATATTTACCCAATGTTCGGTTGTTGCTTTGCATTCTTCTAAGTAGATGTGTATAACAAATCTATCATTGGATTTAATTTTTTCCTTAATAGAGATGCTATCCTTTCGAATTTATTTAAATAATATATATATATATATAAATATTAGCATGTAAGTAGTTGTTGTTTCAAACAAAAAAAAACATGTAAGTAGTTGTTACATGCTTCTTTTTGCACAAATAATACAAAACAAATTACATATTGTGAGAAAAGATGAAAATTATTTAAAAAAGTGACAATTATTATATAGAATTTTTTTTGAGGGGGTTATTACATAGAGTTTTTCCGCATATTTTTTTTATATTCTATTTAAAGAAGGGTAGGGAAAAAACTCTATGTAATAACCCCTCAAAAAAAAATCTATATAATAATTGTCAATTTTTTCAATATTCTTCATCTTTTCTCACAAGACGTAATTTGTTTTGTATTATTTGTGCAAAAAGAATCATGTAACAACTACATGCTAATATTTGTATTTATATATTATTTAATGTAACAACTACTTTTCTTCATTATTGTGTTTTTGCCAAAAGGGGTCTTATGTAGGGATAGAGGTTTTATGGACAAATTATAAGTTAAATAATTTACCATTTTCAAAATAAATAAGGAACATCAACAACATTAATTATTTTAGTCTCTCATTTTTTTTCCATCTATTTCTTTTCCTTTTCTTCTCTTTAGCCTCATTTTTCATTTATTTGTTCACGTCTATTTTTTTATTTTTTTTGTATTTTCTTCTTTTTGCACATATGCATATGCGTATATCATGTAGATCATCCATGTAAAATTTTATAAAAATCTAAAATCATTTGATATGGTTTTGAAACCCATCAAAATTAACGGTTTATTCATTTTTATATAACACTGTTTATTCATTTGAATGATTTCCAGCATACACACACAAGAGGACCATCTTAAAGCTCCAACATACACCGAGTCATGTGCTTTTTCGAAGTAAACCTTGAAAATCAAACAGTTCTTCTTGTATCGCTTTGCTAAGTCCACCACTTCATTCAACAAGAGCAATGGAGCACCATCTTAAAGTTGTCTTCCTTTAACGAAAGTCGACTGAGTCGGAGAGATTATGGAATCCATCACCAAGAAAATCCTATTAACTAGGACCTTGGCCACCAACTTATAAATACTTCCAAGGAGTAAGATTGGACAGAAATCCACAAAAGAATGAGAATCTAGAACCTTTAGAATCAAGGTAAAAAAATAAGCTGAGATACTTTTAGGAAGGCAATCATTAAGTTGAAATTGAGGTTTTTAATTCATTTGGTTTTGAGGTTTTTAATTTATAACTACATATATGTCCTCTAACTTTTGCTCTTTAGTGGTGGAAAGCTAGTTCTGAACCAGACCTCAGAACTCATCTTTACCAGTGTATGCATGGGTGGTTGTGTAGCTTGTCAGAGAGGACACAACATAAGAGAGTAAATATAAAGCATAATTAAATCGATAGTATAGTTGAGAAGTGGTCCCAAATTCCCAATATAGAGAGGAAATGCTAGTTGAAACCCTAATTCTGACATAAGCTTCAAACTGAGAGTTAATCACTTTGCTATGTCAACATAATTTAATGGGAGGCAATGTCCTAATACATCATTTGAAATTAGTAGAATGAAGCATGCCTGAAATTTGATTGGATTTTCACGGTTAATTATGCAAATTAATGAAAACGAGATAGTGGTCCCCGGTTTTGAAGGTTATGAAACCAAAATTCTAGTACATGTACGCCAGTTTGTTGATAAAACTTTCCATTGTTCCTGACTAGCTACAATTTATATACTTGTATTTTGATTATAAACTAAGGTTATATATCTGCAGATATCTACACTCTCTGAGGCAAGGACGATATTAACCGTTTTGGGAGAGGTATAATCAAACGCATCAATAAACGTTGCAATCAGTCTTATAAGTAGCCCTTTATACTTTCCATTTATTAAATTTGCTTATGAAAAAAAGATAGGCTAATGTTTTAAGGACACTTTAACAACTGCTGAACTACAAACTAAATTGGACTAAAATGGTGATCTTTGACCGGTCGGTCCTGACATAGTCGTATATAAAATCACTAATTAACCAAAGTTCTAAACTAACGATATATATATTCTGAAAATTATACGGATTTTGAAGGCACCAATGGATCTATAATCCAACGTGAGGGAAAGTTCTGCAGTGCCAAAAAAAAATAATACAAGAAATAGCAAGATATATATAAAACAAAATTAAAAAGATGGGATGAATTTCACTACTAAAAATAGGTTAAATTGTGAGCTGGGAAATTTAGAGAGGCCGGGAAAACATGAAATTCTTATAGTGTTTCATTATAAACTGATTTGTGTCCTTTCAACTCAATTCAAGACCTGGCAAAATTTGAACGATCAATATTAGTAAGCTGGATCTAGAATGGTCAAATTTACTAACCCTTACAAAAATTTCCCAACATTCTTTTGCTAATTGATTACAACAATCTTCACAATAATCTCATGGAATTATATAGGATTTCGATTTCGAAACATACCTTCAGCAAAAATTGCCTTTAATTTCTGCTAATTAGCACAACTATGTCTTGATTAACATATGCTCAGATCAGATTAAACATCATAGATCTATATATTAATGTATTTATACTAATGATGTACTATATCCGGTTCGTTCTTAATAGTTTATACCATAAGTAGCACAGAACAAAAAAAAAACAGTGGTTTATATCAAAGATGGAAGAAAGGGAAGCCCCTCAATTATAATTTGCAAGTAAATTAATTACCTCAAATACATCCAACAAAATTAGAAATGTTCTTCTTCATTGATTCCATCTTCAGAAAAAGGAAAGGAACTACATATTAACTCCGAGATTGATTTGAAGGAGCAAACCCTACTTAGAGAGGCTCTACGAAAAACATGGATTTTATGAGTTCTCTCATGTACTCGAACAGTAACAAAATATAAACAAAAAGATCCAGAAAGTCAAATGTATCTGGATCAAAATTTAGAAAGAAAAAAAACATTTGACTTTTAAAACCCTTTTGCTTATATTTTCTTACAGATGACTACTATGTTTGGTACTTGGATTTGTTGCATCTTCTTCAAACTTGTCTTTTGCAGTCTCATGAAGTTTGTTCTGATTTATTCTAACAAGTTCAGCTTGTCTGAATTTATACAAGTACCTTCCAATGGCTTCAGCATAGTTATCAAACCCTAACGAACACAGAGCCCAACAGATGTCATCCCCATTAACGGTTTTGCGATTCTCCTTGTGACACTTGTCAGATGCTTCACCTGTCACGAAACTTATGAACTCTGTCGCACATTCTTGCATCAACTGTTTGCTTTCTTTTGAGATCTTTGCATTGGGAGGAAGATTTTGCTTCATTATTCTACCCACATTAGCTATGGGCAACGTTTTATCGCCCTCATCGTTCATTTCTAGCTACTATTACATCAATTTAGCTAGTAGTGTTTTTTTTTTCTTCTGAAAGAAACCCTTGTTTTTTTTTCATCTTGTGGAAAGACTTGCTTTAAATAGATTGTCTGATTTTACATGTGTAAGTGAATCATGGAATGTTTTGTGCAACACGATACGAATGTCACTTCACATGTAAAAATTGTTTGTTAATTTTAACTCTTCAAACTGAGTACTCTTCTCTTTTAAAAAGATAAAATAACTAGATCAATTTGGACCAAGGTACAAATGTAATGTGTGTAGTGTGTTGATTATTATTTGAAATTTAGAATAATATAAAATTATTTAGAGGTGTCATAACATCTATGTAAAAATCTAGAATTACGTCCCATATGTCCTAGCTCAACTGACAAAAATGTCGAAATTGTTTGGCCGGACGTCATGACCGGGGTTTGAATCCCGACACCTCCATTTTATGTGTGTGAGTTTATGATGGTTTTGCCATCTCGTCTATCTACCAAAAAATAATCTACAATTGCTTTAATTATTAAATATCGGGGTTGCCTAATATGGATCCAAGGGTGGATTCTCTTATTATTTTTACAAATTTATTGACTTTTAAGTGATAATTCACCACACTTAACTAATAATTGGATCTAGAGTTACTCTCTTAACTAATAATTGTTTTATATATATCAGATTATGTAATTGTGAAAGAAAAAAAATTTGTGGTCGATAATGCTTTTGATGACATTAGTTTTGTCATAAAAAATTAGGGTTTTGTGTTAGATAAACGGTGCCCTTGAACCAATAAATTGGGTTTGGTCTATTTTGCTAAATTGTTGTGAGCATAGAGTCATTCATTGCAATGGCTAGAACCTCTATATTACCAAATAGTGACAAAGAGAGAATTCAACCAATCCTATTGAATGCTTTTGATCATCACATATTTCAGTTAATTTACTTTCAAATTGAAAACCAAAGGTTATGTGAATCCCCTTGATTTATCACTTAAGTAAAACAACATTTGTTGAGTTAATCGATATATCGTAATCCCTATGGATATGAATTTTTATTAGCTGACGATATTTTCATATGATTGTCAAACGTTTATCAAGTCCACCAAAGAATGAGGAGGCTAAGGACGAGGAAAATGTTGCTTCCAGTTCAGGAGAAGGTGGTGCTTTAATATATATGCTCTTTGGAGAGCAAGGAATAATCTTGGGTGTCAGACTATGGAGCATCCTTTTAAGCTACTTCACATAAAAGAATTCATCGAGAATTATGTCATTGACAACCTTAGAAAAGTTTACATTAGAAATGAGTAATCTTGTTAGATTGTGGACAAATGTGGAGTGGAGATTAAGTTGAATGGGTCTATATGAGAATTGAAAAATGTCAAATATATTCTCGCCCTAACAAGTCAATAGGCCATTTACGGCTATGCAACAGTGTTCCACGGTAAAAAAGCGGTTCTCTTTACAAGATGGTAGAAATAATAATTGTTAAAAAAAAAAAAAATGGTAGAAATAAGGCATTTGATTGGAATTGAAGAAAAGGAAAATCCCAAACTATGGCACCAAAGACCAGACCATGTGAGTGGGAAATGGATGAAAATTATGCACTCAAAGAGAAGAATTCCAAATCTTGAGTTAATAGAAATCGACATATGTGAGGTTTAACGTGTTATTAAAAAAATAAAATATTTTTTTTTGGCTTTCGCACCGGTTTCCGACCCACCAAAGGTGGTAGACTAATTCGGCTCGTACGTAGAGGCATGCGCACTGGCCAATTGTTGTTCCCCTTGGGAATCGAATCCGGTATTCCCCGGGTACGTCCTTGGAAGGAGCTCCTTCCACACACTACACCTTTAAAAAAAACGTCCTTTTAAAAAATTTCAATATATAGATAGAATTTAATTAATATATTATGTTAGTGTATAATTATTTTATGAGAAATGTTAACTGGTGCCTCTAGGCACTGGTTGAAGGTGCTAAAAAATGATATTATATAGTAATTATTGCATTGAAAAATGTGTAATTAATACTAACAAAAGTCAAAAATATTTCATTTTATGGTAATAATTTTCTTTTTTGCCATCCTTAACCAGTGTCCCGGGGACACCGGTTAGCATGACCCTTATTTTATATATGCATATAATTTGTGTTGTTATATCAATTAATGAATATAAAAACACATGAGTTGTCATATTCATTAATTGACGTAACAACTTGCACAACATTGATATAATGCATATGTAAAATAATTGTACATTGATGAATATACTAATTAAACTATTCAAATTAATTTTGTTAAATAATCAATGTCTTTTTACATAAGACATTTTTTTTATATATTTATTTTAAAAAGACTTCATTCTTAAAGCTCGATTTAGGTCTCAAGGTTGAAAGACACTACTCCAAAAATTGTTAAGATCGAAGATTAAGATCTGACTTTTTTTAACATCTAAATTTTACTAAAGGAAGGAGAAAATTATAAAGAATATGTAACTCATAATTGGAGAAAAGTACGAGGGATATGTAAATAAAACAAATATCCTTGTTCAAGAGGTAAGACAAAGAAGTGTTTTAAACAATCACCGAAGTTTAAGATCTCTCACTTTGATTAAATTTCAATTTAGAGTCAAAGTTTTATTAGTTAAGGCACTAGTGGACCCTACTGTCATTCCACTTATATCAATATTATTATATATAATTTTAACAAATGGAGAATAAATATAATATAATCTAATTATTCGTACTATTCACATAAGTGGAGCACGTTGTTATACCAAAAATAAATAAGTGGATCACATTCGTGTGTTTTCATTTTCTGGGACAGATGAGACCTAAATGTACCTAAAAAGAAGTTTACGTACCATAATGTTCTATTATTGCTCTTTATTATTAATAGACTATGTTTTGACAAACTTTCGGTGCTCGCGATAGCATTTTTTTCTTCTATAAATGCGAATTTATTAGGTCTAAATTCTTTATGTAACTCTAGAACTCTCGCTTACAATCGCATTAACAAAACCAAATTGATGCTTAGATTCTCAACATTAACTATAATCAATATTCTGTCAAAAAAATTATAATCAATATCAATATCAATATATGGAAGGGGTACACGTTGTATTTTTTCTTTTTACTTTTACACGTTCATTCAAACTATTTTATCATTTTTATTTAGATTATCAATTAAAAGATTAGTTAAATTTCATTAAAATAGGAATAATCCACAACAATAGTAAAGGAACAATCGTAAACAAACAACAGTATTGGAAACTACGGAAAACCTTATTTTGATATTACTCATAAAATAATATTAGATTTTGGTGTAACATTTTTCTTTCAATTATCTCTTTCATTTACTTATTTTTTTTATATTTTATCGTTCTTTATAAATAAAAGCAGAAAGACGGACACATTAGTTCCCGTCTTAACACTGGTAATATATAAAGGGGATACAATTTTTTGGATTGAATTTTTTCTTTCATTTTTACCCTCCATTTACACTATTTTATCATTTTTATAAAATTATTTATATTATCAATTATAAAATTAATTAAATCATATTAAAATAGGAACAACTCACAATAATATATAGGAGGAACAATTTCCAACAATAATAACAATATTGAACACCGTAAAAAACATTATTTTGACCTTATGTATAAAAATATTGTGTTTTTGTATAAAAAAATTCTTCCAATTTTACCATTCACTTAATTATTTTATACTATTTTATCATTTCTTTCCAATAAAAGCGGAAAGACGGACATGTCCTGTATTGTGTTATGCACAATTTTTTTTTTATCATTTTACAAAAGAAAGGCTATGACATAATATTAATGATTAAAATTACAAAACAAATATAATGACATCAAAATTTGAAAGCAAAAATAAAATAAATTTTAGTCACCTCTTGTATGATATGAGAGCAATTGAATGTGTGCAATTACATGGGTCTTTGTTAACAAACTATACCATAAAAATTGGGAGAAAAGAAAATATTTTGTGTAAATTATGAAATCAAACGAGACAGACAAACATCTCTTTACATCACCTTCTAAAATTTACCATCAAATAAAAATACATCTTTGCGAAAAAAAATAAAAATAGATCAATAAAAATACAATTGAAATCTAAGGAAGTTGTTTGAGATTCGCTAACAAATCAACATATTGATTAGCCTCATTCTACAAATGACCCTTGGAGAAGAGGTTTGAGGAAGGAATTTGAAGATGAGCCCGATGTAACTTTATTAACAGTTGCCAATGAATTCATTCAGAAATTATGTTTTTTATATTCAGCAATTGTTGTGTCAATTCTAACGCGAAGAACCCAAAGGTCCTCCCATACAACAAAGCAAGTATCAAGATCTCTAATTATGTATCAGGATCTCTAATTAATTCTGTGTAAGTAGAAATCTTCATGAATTTTAATGAGACTTGTCAATATTAATCTTATAATGATCATGTGGTGGAGGTGTCCAAGAAACTTCAATGTTACGTCTCAGTAAGTGAGATTGAGAGTCTATATTATTATTGAAAGAATAGACAAAGAACTCAGCTTGATTAGTTATGAGACAAAGAAGTTGTTTGCTCATTGAAGATTTCCTATAAAAATATATGATACATTTTTTCAAATATATATATGAGTTAGGATTCGTTGACACCAGGTGCACCAAGAAAGTTGGAAATTTATGGAGACCTTTTAATGAGAATTATGAGCCTTTGATCAAACTTAAATGAAATGTTGAGATTTAGTGTCAACGAATCTGTTGACACATGCTGTCAACGGATCCTAACTATATATATATATATGTGGGGTTTGCTACAATAGACCCACTCATTTTCATGAAGGTCTATTTTAGCAACCAACACCTTTTCACTTGGACACAAATGCCCATGTTTTTGTTTTTTGAGGAAATTAAAACTGAAGGGTAAAACGGTAATTTTCAATTAACTTTTAATTTTCCTTTTTTTCTTCCCCCATAACTCTGAAGGTCGCACATTCTCTTCTCTTCTCTTCTCTTTCTTCCTTCTCTTCTCTTTTTGAGTAATTTATAATTGTTCTTGCCAATGCTATTCAGGTTTAAATTGAGATAGTTATGTCATCGGAGGGAAGAAATGAGGCCATTGATGGGTCCTT
>Ga0315914_1004067_pt1 | contig 21938 bp, 9 predicted proteins | sample MpolenodulesMG_FD_203920 | JGI IMG/M metagenome (GOLD analysis project Ga0315914, IMG submission 203920) | Medicago polymorpha root nodule microbial communities from Los Angeles, California, United States - elongated nodules | ecosystem: Host-associated > Plants > Roots > Nodule | place: USA...
CCCACACCTCAAGGTGTGATTTTCACTTTTTAGTTATAACTTTGCTAAAAGACACCTTCATAAAAATTAGTTGGTGTCTTTTAACAAATGCTCATAGAATAACTTGCTAAAAGACACCTTCATAAAATGTGTCTTCTAGCAAAACCCATATATATATATATATAATGATAGTCAAACCCCCACCACTATGACGAAACCATCCCCCACCACAAGGATGGAGGTATGAGCTTTAAAAGTATAGCAACCTCTAATTGTGCTATGCTTGGTAAGCAAGGATGGAGAATTATGACCAATCCCGATTCTCTCATTGCCAGGATTTATAAGGCCAGGTATTATCCGAATTGCAATTTCTTTGAAGCATCTTTGGGTCATAAACAAAGCTTTGTGTGGAGAAGCATTTGTAATTCAAAATTTATTCTTAGAGCGGGTAGGAGATGGAAGATAGGAGACGGGTCCTCTATACCGGTTTGGAATAACAGATGGATCTCTAACAACACCTATCTTACTCCACAGTATAATGGCAATTCTCCTTTATCCAATTTGCGTGTTTCTGACTGTATTATTCCAGGTGAAAAAAATCTGGAATGTTCCATTTCTGCAGACGGTGTTTAATCAAGATGTTGTGGACCAAATTACCAATACACCGTTGTTTTCTTCGGTGGATGAAGATCGTCTTGCTTGGACTAAGGAAACGAATGGTGAGTATTCTGTTTGAAGTGCATACCGTCTTTGTATCCAAGAATTATTTGATGTTAATCACTTCAAGGTGCAAGGTTCCTGGAATTTGCTATGGAATCTTAGAATACCTCCGAAAGTTAAGAATTTTATTTGGAGGGTTTGTAGAAACTGTCTCCCGACAAGGATGAGGCTCAAAGACAAAGGCGTAAACTGTCCAACTCATTGTGTTTTATGTAACTCGAATGATGACAAGGACAGTTACCATCTCTTTTTTAAATGTCCTAGCAATTGTAACATCTAGACTATGTTTGCTGCTTTTCAATCTATGAGTGGGGTAATAAATCAAGGCCAGGATAGTGCTAGAATCGTTTTTAATATGCTGCAGGTGCTGAATGGTGGTGATGCAGCCTTGTTTTGTTGTACTTTGTGGAGCATTTGGAAACAAAGGAACAATAAGGTTTGGAATGAAGTGATTGACACACAACGCTTCGTTTTTGAGCGCGCAAAGACTTTACCAGACGACTGGAAGACAACTAAGGATTTTCGCCAACCAACTTCTAGTATGCAAAGACATGTTCAATACCCAAGATGGCAGAAACCTATGGAAGGTAGATTCAAATGTAACATTGATGCATCCTTCTCCAAACATTTAAACAGGGTGGGAATCGGAACTTGTATTAGGGATGACTCAAGTTCCTTTGTGTTGGCTAGAACTGAATGGTTTAGTCCTCTTTGTGATGTTCATGTGGGAGAAGCTCTTGGTTTACTACCTGCTTTAGAATGGGTTCATCTTCCTCAACTTGGACCTATTGATTTCGAGCTAGACGCAAAAAGAGTTGTTGACAGCTTCTTATTTGCACAACATGATGCTACAGAGTTTGGTAGTATTATCCATAGATGTAGACCTCTTTTCAATTTATTTTACGAAAACTCTAGTGTAGAGTTTATTCGGAGACAAGCGAATGAGGTTGCTCATGAATTAGTTAAAGTGGCCTCATCATCAGTTAGTTTCCAGATTTTGGTTAATATACCAGATTGTATTGAACATATTTTGATTAATGAAATGCTATAAGATTATTGCTCTCAAAACAAAAAAATACATGGGATTTAAGTAGAAAATAAATTAAATCAAGTCAATGTGCCACAAACACCAATCTTATTAAATACGTTTTTTTGTTACAATATTTGTTGTTTTTGGTTACAATTTTATTAAATTGATTGGTGTAAAAACAAAACTATAAAGGAGAAGCCTAGTTTTATGGCTTTATTTTCTTGGACCACTCACAACACGGGGGGTGGGCACAACCTCTTCTTTCACGACCACGACAACACGGAGGTAGATCACAAAACTCCCCTTTTTCACAACAGGTGAAACCCTGTCCATGGCCAATTAAGGCACCTGCAATAACATGAAATAAATCAATCAAAATTAGATATACATGTTAATTTTTTTTAATTTATAGTTTTATTTATAAAAAACAATATCCACAATAGATATTTATTAAATCGGTTTACCAATTTTAACTCATACCCATTTCCACATTTTTCTTTCCCTCAACTGCAAGATCGATAGCCATATCATTGAAATTCACAATGCTATTACGAACATCAACACAAGAAATCTCACTAAAACAAAAGGAAAATATTGTGTACACCTTGATGGTGTATTCACCTTAAAACAAAGGAAAAAAGATATAAAAATAGAGAGAGTGATGTAATAGATGTTATAGTTCGGTGATGTGATAGGAGGAGAGACAAAAAGAGAAAATAACTGATTGAATGAATGCAAGAAAATAAATGGTATCTATTATAAAAAAATAACATAAAAAAAGTATAGGCAAACATGAACTATTAACAGAAAATAACATAAAAACTAAAAAGTATAGGCAATAGGGTTTGGAGAAGATGATGATTATATTTTAGAATAAACCAAATGAGGAAGTACACATGTCCAATTTAAGACAAATTTTGAAGAAATATACGGGTGAGACTTCAGCGACTTTGTGTTGGGTGACTTTGATGACTTTAGTGTATTTTAGAGGAAAGAAAGTGATGATGAAATGATTAAAATAAATTATTTTGATGAGAGAATTATTGGTTAGGAGAGAGATAGAGACAAAGACACCGAAGCCAAAGGTACTGAAGTGCTACCCGAAATATACATGTGGCATAGCTAGACATCCTCTAGTAACTCTTTCACAAAATACAAACAATTATTTTAAAAAAACTTTAATTACAAGACATAAATTACATTAAAACCAATAAATTGATTTCCATAAATCATACTCCTCTAGTCAAAAAAATAAATCAAAGTACTATCTCCAATTTATTTTTAAATTATTATCTTTCTTTGACATGTTCCTTACAAAAGAAAAAAAACATTAACAATAGTCCGTAAAAGTGAAATATCAAAATCATTAAATCGAGAGATATCATAATCAATTACATTATTCCCTAAAAAAACTCAATTACATTATATTCCTTAAAATAATTATAAATATTATAAGGAAAACTTTTTTTAAAAAAAAGAGAAGAAGAATGATTATCAATCAACTACAATCACTTGATTATTTCAAATTCAAATTTTGTATTAAAAGAAATAAAATATTTTTTTCTTTTTCTCTCTGTTCTCCTTCATAGATCATAGTCGTCACAATTTTTCTCTCTTTGATCTATCAGAGAGGATGATTTTGGGTTAATTTTAATCCGAATCACCCGTTCAAATTGTTTTTCTTTATCTTTTAGTTAAATAAGAGATTTTCACATATTTTAGTTTTATTTAATTTGTTTTTAGTAGATATGCATGAACACAACATAAAATCTACCTATACATACATTTGAGAATAAACCAAATGAGCAAGTACACATGTCCAATCTAAGACAAATTTTGAAGAAATATACACGTGGCATAGCTAGACATCCTCCGGTAAGTCTTTCACAAAATACAAACAATTAATTTTAAAAAAATTTAATTACAAGACATAAATTACATTAAAACCAATGAATTGTTTTCCATAAATCATACTCCTCTAGTCAAAAAACTAAATCAACGTACTATTTCCAATTTATTTTTAAATTATTATCTTTCTTTGACATGTACCTTACAAAAGAAAAAAAACATTAACAATCGTCCATAAAAGTGAAATATCAAAATCATTAAATCGAGAGATATCATAATCAATTACATTATTCCCTAAAAAAACTCAATTACATTGTACACCCTTTGGTCACTATTATAAGTAAAAATCTACAATTTAGATTCATTCAATTAATGATGTATATGGTTTTTATTATAGACCATATACATCATTTAATGAATGAATCTAAAATATTAAATTTTGCTTATAATAGTGACTGGAGGGTGTATTCCTTAAAAAAATTATAAATATTATTAGGAAAACCTTTTTAAAAAAAAAAAAAGAATAATGATTATCAATCGACTACAATAACCTGATTATTTCAAATTCAAATTTTGTATTAAAAGAAAGAAAATATTTTTTCTTTCTCTCTCTGTTCTCCTTCATAGATCATAGTCGTCACAATTTTTTTTCTCTTTGATCTATCAGATACGATGATTTTGGGTTAATTTTAATCTGAATCACCCCTTCAAATTGTTTTTCTTTATCTTTTAATTAAATAAGAGATTTTCACATATTTTAGTTTTATTTAATTTGTTTTTAGTAGATATGCATGAACACTAAATAAAATTAGTTTATTTAAATAAGTTATTTTCACATACTTTATATTTTAATTAAAATGAGGATTTTTTCGCTAAACCAGGAGAAATGACAAACATCAAATGGAAGCAACGACACCACAACTAGGTTGGCACCCCGAAGAATCTCTATCCTATGCCGCCAAACTCAAAAATATTATTAAAAAAAGGGGGAAAAATATTTACAAGAGGGGGGACTGGACCAAAACCCTCAAAGAAAAAGAAATAATAAAAAAGGAGATAGAAAGCAAACAGCCGCCTAAGGAAACCTGTAGTGAGGCATACCACAACGGTCCAAATAAAACTCCGCCAGCAGGTCAGGAGGTAGAACCGATAACCAAACCGCACCATGGATCGAGTGACCCATATATTAGCTAACTTATCAGCACAACAATTACCTTCGCGAAAAATATGAGATGAAATAACTTGAATTCCAAGAGTACAAACATTTTGACAATGATTTGTAAGCAATATCGGCACATCATAGGTTCAACCCAAAAAATAATCACAGCCTTATGAGACAAATAATTTTTTTTTAAAGCAATTAAAATGACGATCGATGTCAAATTTTTTTTTTTACATAAAGAAGTATTATATTTATGCTACATATGTTTTGTAATATTCCTTCTAAAGGAAAAAATTGCTTATAAATATTATCGGAGGGAGTATTAGTCTCATTTCCTCAAAAAGAAATATCAATCTCATTTAGGTTTCTGTTACTTTAGATAACGTTAATCACATAATTCATCTTATGTAATTTAGAAATAGTATTAAATCAAATATGAAATATCAACATAATTAAAAAATAATTTTTCCAGAGTTTTCAAGTACACATTCGTAGGAAAGAAATTCTAGAACATAAAGAATTCGGGAAAATGCCCACTTGAGAGTAAAGGGGTTTTCCGAACGGGGGTTGTGCTTCTTCTGAGTATAGATCAAAGAGGGTTATATGCATAAAAGTAACTAGATTCGATCTTAAATTAGCACTGATGGTTTGAAGAAATTAATATAAATAATTGAACATCTTCGAATGCATATTCATTGGAATGGTTGAATGGGTCTATCGATGGTGAGTAGAAATTCATGTCAATGTGGAATGGAAATAGCATTGATTAATTGAACATGTAATATATTAAAGGAAATGAAAGGCGATTTGACACTTACAAAGATAAATTTATCGATTATGTTGCATTGACTATTTAATTATATACTTTACCATTTTAATTTTTTAACAACCAATTTGTTTTTGAGACTATATTTACCGCAAAAAGGAATTTTTACAATTTTTTTACTCAAAAATACTTATATGAGTTGGATATATATGCTCAATTATCTGAAAAATAGTGGAATTTGAAAATTCTTATAAAACAATTCAAGGATCTCACATCTTTAAATGCAGTTATATTTGGTACGAAAATATGAAGTTTCAAACTGATAACCACGACCTTGTCTATCACCTTTTCAAGGCAAGATATTTTCCCAATAATGATTTTCTTGGTTAGAGGTTGGACCATAACTCGAGCTATGTTTGGCGACACATCTTCAATTCAAAATTAGTAGCGAGAAGCAACGTTCGATGGTGTATTGGTATCAGGGAAAGTATTCCGCTCATAGGTGAGCCATGGATGGCGGATGGTATGAGTATTTATCCTATTAGCTTGATAAGTGCACATTCCAATATGTTAAGGTTAGAAATCTCATTGTCCATTTAAGAAAAACTTGGAACCCATAGCTTATTCTATGGTGTGGAAAGCCGGGAAGGATGGTCATTATTCGGTTCAAATTGCATATATATTATGTATGAAAAACATTGCAGATACCTCTCATTTACGGCGTCTAGGACAATGGACTAGAATTTGGTGACTCAAGGTTTCTCCTAAAGTGAAGAATCTTGTGTGACGAGTTTGTAGGGGATGTTTTCATACAAGAGACAATCTGAGCATCTGAGTCGTTCCATGTCTAGTGAATTGTGTGATGTGTAATAAGTCTTAAGAACATAGTATTCATTTTTGGCTTGATTTTTCGCGTGAAGTGCACGTATGGAAAATTGTTAGTCTTTGGAATGATATCAATGATGCACTTCAACAATATTATAATATTGAGAAGGTGATTTTCCTTTGAAGTGCATATCAAAGTGAGCATTTTACAATTGAATTGTGGAGTGTATGGAAGAGCATAAATATGAAACTTTGGCCACATTTTGATGAGACAAGTAACGAGATAGAGGAGTTGTAATTCATCTACTAGAAGACTAGAAATTGGCTACTGCGATGAGGCAGCCTAGAATAGTGATTTCGTTCATGTGTGGGTGAAATCAGCTCCAGGGTAAAAAAATAAATGGAAGACTCTTTGGTCTCGCCACTGTGTTTATTGGATGTGGGGGAAGCATTGAGGCGTTATCATGCCATCTTGCGTGTATCAGATCGTCAACTGGACAACATGAATTTTGGTATTGATTTAAAGGAAGTCGTGGATTATTTGAAGCACGGCAGCAATGATATCTGGATTTGGATGAATTTTGTATGGTTGTAAACAAAATTGTAATTTATTTTACGATCAATTATGCCATCAAGCAAAAGTTGATCTATTTAGTATATAGTAAATATAACAACTTTTATTGACATGGTTGTCTCTTATAAAAAGGATATGATCAAGTATTTGAAAATGAAAATAATCAATATGATTGAAATGTAAAATTAACTATGTCCAACAAAAAAATATGTAAAATTAACTACATATTAGACGAGGTGTTGATCAATGTAGATGTGAATAGATTTTGTTACTTTGCAGTTGTTTTGTTACTATTTAAATTTCTCAAGTTATTGCGGTTGATTTGTTCCTCTAATCCTATCTAAGTAGTTGCATTTTTTCCCTAAAAAAAAAGTATTTGCATTTTTTTTTTCTCTTTTGACCATAATAAAGATAATTATGTTGATTGATTATATTCAAAAATATTTCCCTTAAAAGAAATCAATACAAATTTTTATAATACCGTGGCCTTTTAAAAAAATAGTTATTACATAATACATTTTAAACAATACACAAACTGTACAATTATATGGAACTAATTGGATTTCCAGTTACATGACGTTGTAACAAATCAGGACCGTCCGATTTGAATAAATGGTTAGTATCATAAAATGATGTGTTATATGGACCGTTCGATCTTATATCGACAGTTGTGGTTGATTACAGTTGAAATTGTGTGCTTATTTACAACAACAAATTCATATCCGATTATATGTGTGTATAGGATCATATAAAATGAACAACATATGTAATATTTAATTGAAATTTACTAAAAATGATGAGTTTCATATTAGACACTCCATAACACCACTGTTTTTTTTTGCTTAATATTTTTTTTACGTCGTTTCTCTAAATAGCATAGTGCACGTAAATGTCTTTTAATACAAAAAATATTTAATAAATTTATTGCTAATTTTATAAATATAAATGTACACAGGATAATTCTTTAATGAGAGCTGCTAAATGCAGTGACAGTTTTGTCCCGAGATTCTCACGATTGGGAAAATGATTTGGCAACAAAAAACAAAAAAAAAAACCCACTTACCAAACATGTGGTTGCCAAAAATAAAGGAAGTGTGTTTACACAGTCGAGAATGATTCATGGAATAAGTTTTCGCTATATAAAGCATTTGCCAATAATCATTGGATCATAAAGATTCTTAATGTGTGATATTTAATGTCGTTGTTAAAAAAACAAAAATCATAATGAGTTTTCTTTTGGTAAAAAAAGTTAAGGTGAAAGAAATGTTGATTTGTATTAAGTAGGGAAAAACTTAAAGATAAATCAACACTCAAAATTCCCTCTTTGAAACCGTCACCAACCTACCTTTTTAACCACGTTGTACCTTTGACCTTATTAGGTTATCTCACCAAGTCACAAATACAAAAAAAGTTACGGTGAAGAAATGTTAATTTGTATCAAGTAGGGAAGAACTTAAAGATAAATCAACACTCAAAATTCCCTCTTTGAAACTGTCACCAACCTACCTTAAAAGTAGTGTGTTTTGTCCGTGGAAGTATTTTGCATAAAGTGAGTTACTGATAATTTATGGGTAAGTTGAAGGCCTTGGAGATTTAAGAGTAATTATCTCACCAATAAAATAGACTCGATTAGAAAAAATCACATCATTTTAAGATGTCTAAAAAACTTTGTCAAGTCAACATAACACGTCGACATTTTTTCATTACCAGATCCCACCAAAGACCAAAAGTGAAGGTATCAGAAATAGTGAGGTTGGATAAAAAAAATTGCATGAATATACAACATCCAATGACTTATATTTAATATAACAAAATTAAACAAATGATATCCAAAAACTAAAAATAATAATAGTTCATCATAATGTTCAGAGTTCTGAGCAAGCTTACAATGGATTGGATCATCACATTTGACCAAGAGAAACCACACAAGTGAGATTCACACCGCATCTTCACCTAAAACTTAAGAAATTAAGTATATTGGTCGTCTCACATTAATGTTTCTCAATATATACCCTTGCATTAAATGTAGAAGTTTAACTCACATATGACACATTAACATCTCTCTTTTAAGTTTGAGACAATTCATGTTTGTAACCTGATGAGATAGTGAAATAAGGTCAGAGACACAACATGTTAAAAAAAAAATATCTGGGTTGGTAGCAGTTTAATAGTTGAATGTTTTTGTTTCTTTCTTTTATGAGAAGGGAGAAAGTAAATTAGAAAAAGAAAGAAGATGAAAAATGAATTTGAACATGAGAGAATCAATAAGGGGAAAAAAGTAAGGAGTGATTGTTTTATCTGTGAGAGTATAGAATAAAGTGGGTTATTGATAATTTTATAGATTTATTGAAGGAGTTGAAGATTATTGGGTAATTATGCTACCAAAATATTAGACTCATTAAAAAAAATGTCACGACTATTTAAAATGTCTAATAAACTTTTTTTTTTGAAATAAAAATGTCTAATAAACAGCTATTTTGTTATCTCAGTATAACATGTCTATATTTTCTATTGTTAGATCCCACCAAAGTTCAAAAATGAAGAAATTTAATATAATAGAGGTTGAACAATATTTTTTGGGATGAAAGCGAGCGACATTTGAAAACTAAAATTTAAGATAAAATATTAAACAAATGACTCTGAAAAACTAACAAATCAAATTATCATAATGTTGAGACTTCCATGGGAGTCAGTTGTATAATCACATAAGAATAAGAGCAACCATACAAGTGAGATAAACATCACATCTTCTTTGAAAGTCTTAAGGCATTAGGTACATGAGTCATCTCATTTGTATGTTGCTCACATCTATTTTTTCATACAATGTTAAATTCTAACTCACACTCAACACATTAACATCTCTTCATTAAGTGTTAGACTCTTCGTATCCGTGATCATACCACATAGAACACTCTCGCTCCCTCACAATGTTGAATTGGGATATCATACCACCATTGGGCTTTATGGGGGAGCCAACATTGGTATGGATCGACACGTTTGAGAAGGACAATCATAGACGTGAGAATGATACCATATTTCATCCAAAATTCTAAGGTTTAAGTATATGAGTTTTCACTCTTTTGATGTTCAACCTGCACTTTTTTATCCAACGTTGGGCTTTAACTTATGTATGCTACATCACAATATTATCTCAAATTTTGACGAAATTCTAGCCCGTGTTTGACACGGGTGTCCATACTAGTGAATCTTAAAGAGAATCATACAAACACTATAGTTGTCATTAATTTCATTTTGGGCAATACTCGTATTGCAACAATTGATCCAGTTATCTTCGTTTGTAGAGCTCTCGGGCTCTTTTAGACAAGTTTTCATCTCTTTTATTGGTAGAAAACTTCACTGAAAAGTAATAAAAAATTGACAATGAAGCCAAGCAAACGGACAACATTAAGATGATGGATTTTAGGTGTAAGTTGAAGACCCAAAAGAATCTCATGGAACTTTTAACTTGTCTCCCTCACCTTGTAGCATTTGCATCACCGTTTTCATGGACGGACGATGCATAGGTTGCCACTAGATGCACCAAAGTCCCACAATTGCCATTTTTTTTGCAATTCTGAAATCACCCTCTTCATCTATTGGAATTTGTATTTTTTCCCCCTTCAAGCAAACTGTGGATCCAATTTGGATATAGAACTTGGAAATTTTCTTCACTTATGGTTGTGTTTGTATTCTTTCTTCCTCCAACAATTTCCAATAGCAACATACCAAAGCTAAATATATATCAGACTTATAAGAGACATTCTTGAAGTTTCTAGAAAAAACTTCTGGTGCCATTTATCCTAATGTACCTCTGGCTGCGGCCATAGATATAGTATTTTGATTTTTCGAGCACATTTAAGCCAAACCGACGTCTGTAATTTTTGGGATGAAATTTTCATCGACTGAGATGTTATAAGGATTGATGTCAAAATGAAGAATTCTTTGATTACAACCTTGGTAAAGATACTCTATTCCATTGGCTATGCCTAGACCAATTTATTGCAACTTGTCCCATCCAAGGAAATTATCTTTGTTGCTAGGAGGTGAAATTAATTTCTGCAACGAACCATTTGGGAAAAAGTCATAGACTAGAGTACGGTGAAATCCATCGGTGCAAAAGCCAAGCACACAAACAACATTGAGATGATGGATTTTGCCCATAGTTCCCACTTCATTTTTGAACTCCTTCCCATCTCTCTCTGCGTTATTGAGCATCTTAATAGCAACCATAATCTGACTCGACAATTTACCTTTGTAGACAGCTCCATGAGCTCCTTCTCTAATCTTATCCTTAAATTTGTTTGTAATTCTCTTTATGTCATCATAGGAGAATTTGGTTGGCTTTAAATCCATCTAATCCTTCAAAAAGTTTTCAATTCTTTCATGATCTTCGTATTTCAACTTGAAATGGCGATGAATTCGAATAATAGCACCAAGCATAATCACTAGCAAAGTTGAACCGATTATTACACATGTAAATTTAATATTCAATATCCTTAAAAGTTCTCAGAAAAATTTAAGAAATGGAAATGAAAGGACATGAGCGAAGTTGTGTCACCTGCAGAGGATAAAATAATGAATGCAATCTTCTCGAGGGATCTCCTCCAAGGCCAGTAAATGAGGAGTAGATCACTGCACAAGAGCATCAATACCAGGATAGAGGCTCGCCTGATATCATTAAGATGGTTAGTGCGTTGAGCATTGAGCGGTTGTATCAGGCCTTGCACGATGTTAGGGAGACGTTGACACCAGTATTGACAAGGAGGCGTAGGAGGCCGAAGAGGGAGCAGCAGGAGCAAGAGTAGTGTCATTTAGTTAGTTTTAGGACTTGTTCGTTTTAGGTTTTGTTAGTTTCATTTTCAGTCATTGATGACATTTGTTCTTATTTGGTTGACATTTTGTATTTAACTGATGTTGGTACATTTCTATTTCATCATGGTAATTTGCGTTTATTTTGAATCAAATGTTGATAATTCGTATGTTGGTAATTTATTATTGATGCTGATGTGAAAATACAATGAAAAAATAAGACATTTTATAAGGGTATAAGTGCAGGTTTTTACAATGAAACAGGGAACTTTCTATGTTGAAACAGGTTTTAACAGCTGCATTTGGCTACTGCAGAGGCTTCAGGACGCAATGGCAACTACCTGTTGTTGTGATATGATCCGGCGGAAGTTAACTGCCATTGTGAGATGATCCAGCGGCAACTAACTTCCATTGCTTTTTTTTTTTTTTTTTTGTGGATGAGCTTCCACCTTCACTTTCTGTGGTCCACAACCCACAAAAGATTTATTTATAGACAACGTTGTTTTCTATGTTTCTACAACCCACACTCAACAAATATACAGTTTATAAGATGCGTGGTGACGTTGGAGAAGGTTTTCAAACATATAATGGTATGAAAACCTTCTCCAACATTACCATTCCTCTTAAAAACTAAAAAAAAAAAGCCATAAATAAGTTATGTGCCACATCTAATTGATTTTTTTGGTTGTTGTTTTTAGCTTTTTTCCTTTTATCGCAGTTCATTTTATCGTTTTCGTTCACTCATTTATTGTTTTTGTTGATTTTGCAATACATTAAGATGAAAAATATGGTATTCTGGGACACAAAATGGCCACGGAACTGCCGCTGAAAAGCATCCGGTGGTTGTTAACTACCCATGGGGTTAAAATGGTCATCTTGTAGTGTTTCTTAGCTGCCCCTCGATTCTATGATCTTATGGAGTACAGTATGTAATATGGATACCCCTTGTTGGACAGCTTTCTCCTTTCCACTCGTTTACTAATCAATGGTTATTAATTGCTTGCCTTTATCACATTAATGTCTGTCCCTTTCTTATCTCTTTCTCAGAAACTTCACTCTAGACTTGAAGGCACTCACACCCATTGAGTCCACTCGTTTTGGGTTGTTAGTCATTATAGAATGATGACACGAAGGTAAGAGTGAAGGTTTTGCTACGTCACTACGTTGTGTATACAAACAAAAAATACATTACTAACTAATAAGAGATATTTCCAAACCTAACAAAAAAAATAAAAAATAAATAAAGATTATGCCTAAAGAAGCCGTAAGCTTTGTTTCTGAGGTCAATCAATCAAATCCATGGATAGGTAGTGTGGGCCTGCAATCCGTAAGCATTGAAGAGGGCGGTCCACAAAAATTTGAAGGATATGTTCTAATCTGGACAATTTTTATTTAGAAAATATTGCAAAAAATTTAACATCACTTATAATTACAGACAATTAAGTTGTAATTATACAAACAATTGTTCATACATAGTTTTTACCTACAGAAAAAGAAACATTTACCTATAAACAATGGATAATTGCCTGCAAACTTATTGTATTTCAGATATTTACCTATTGAAAAATAATTCTTAGAGATGAATTTTATCTATTGGTACATACTGTTTTTCCTTTCTTTTCTTTCTTCAAATTTTGAGGCCCCTCAAAGTTTGAAGCCCTGTGCCAAGGGCCTTATTGAACTTGCACAGGACTGGCCATGTTGGAGAATATTCACTGATTTTCTTATCTAAGATGATTTAATTCTTTAATAATTGTTTAACGGGTTATAGAGTTGGAGGCTTTATATTGCTTGAAAAAATGAAGGCTGAACACTTCATAAATGGAAAAAAGATGTGGAATCCAAATTTATATGGGACCCACATGATTTGGTGGGACCCATGTGACTTTTAACCAATCAAAGAGAGTGTGTTGAAAAGTGTGTGTTAGAATGTGTGCTGCTAGCATTCCTCATAAAAGTTACCATTTTTAGTTTCTTAAACAATACCTTAAGGACACTTGTTAGCATTTTCCAAAGAGTAAATATTAAGCTCTTGCATTGAGAATGACCAGCACATTAATGTCCACTAAATTTTTCATTTGACATTCAAATTTAACATATATCTCCTTAAATTTACAAATCAAAATTAAGTAGTTTGTTTCAAAGTAACAAACCATTGACAATATTATTAACTAATAAAAGTCTTTTATTATTGTCATCTAATCTAACTCTTTAATCACTTCCAAACTCATAGGTTTTGCAACGATACTAGCAGTTGTATCGGTGGAAGTTGAAGGCCCAAAAGGATTGCATGGAACTTTTAGCTTGTCTCCCTCTTCTTGTAGCATTTGCAACACAGTTTTCATGGACGGACGATGCATAGGTTGCCACTGAATGCACCATAGTCCCACAATTGCCATTTTTTTTGCAATTCTGAAATCATCCTGATCTTCATCTATAGGGATTTGTATGTCTCCTCCTTCAAGTAAACTGTGGATCCAATCTGGATATAAAACTTGTAGACTTTCTTCACTTGTGGCTGTGTTTGTATTCTTCCTTCCCCCAACCATCTCCAGCAACAACATGCCATAACTATATATATCGGACTTATAAGAGACATTCCCAAAGTTTCTAGAAAAAACTTCGGGTGCCATGTATCCTAATGTTCCTCTGGCCGCAGTCATAGATATAGTACTTTGATTCTTTGAGCACATCTTAGCCAAACCGAAGTCTGTAATTTTTGGGGTTAAATTGTCATCGATCAAGACGTTATGAGGATTGATGTCAAAGTGAAGAATTCTTTGATCACAACCTTGGTGAAGATACTCGATTCCATTGGCTATGCCTAGAGCAATTTGTTGCAACTTTTCCCATCCAAGGAAACTATCTTTGTTGCTAGGAGGAGAAATGAATTTCTGCAACGAACCACTTGGGAAGAAGTCATAGACTAGAGCACGATGAAATCCATCGGCACAAAAGCCAAGCAAACGGACAATATTGAGATGGTGGATTTTGCCCATAGTACCCACTTCATTTATGAACTCCTTCCCATCTCCTTCTGCGTTATTGAGCATCTTAACAGCAACTTGAATTTGACTTGATAATTTACCTTTGTAAACAGCTCCATGAGCTCCTTCTCCAATCTTATCCTTAAATTTGTTTGTAATTCTCTTTATGTCAGCATAGGAGAATCTGGTTGGCTTTAAAGCCTTATAATCCTTCAAAAAGTTTTTGATTCTTTCATGATCTTCGCCTTTCATCTTGAAATGGCGATGAATTCGAATAATAGCACCGAGCATAAGCACTAGCAAAGTTGAACCGATTATTACACCTGTAAATTTAATATTTAAATATCCTTAATAGCTCTCAGAAAAATATAGGAAAATGGAAATGAAATGACATGAGCAAAGTTGTGTCACCTGCAGAGGATAAAATAATGAATGCAATCCTTTTCATTGGTTTGTGTTCACATTTCAAGCATCCTAAGTCAAAATTTGTTCCATACCATTTCAATGAGAGTATGTTTGATTGAATGGAAGATGCGTCAAATGAAGAAACGCGATCAAACAGTTTGATGCAGTATACAAGATCTGATCCAATGATACTTTCGCCATCCGAATCAGCAACATAAATTGGACATGATGTCATATTTTGTGCTTCGTACACTTGAGAGTAGCTTCTGAGTTGTGCAACTGAAGAACAATTGAAGAAACTGATATTCCTAGATGCAGAAATTCCGGAGAGATAAGGCTTAAAAGGAAAAATTGATGAAAAGTTGTGGTCAAGTAGGAGTTGTGGTAAACAATTTCCAGGATCAGATAAATCTATTCTTGGGTCTGTATAATCAATGTCAGTGAGGATGAGTTTCACAGGGACTGGTTGAGAAGGAAGTTCAAGAATCTTTTTGTTATGTGTACATTCGAGCTTGAAGGGACATCGATTGGATGAATTACTCAGACAATTTCCAAGGTTCATTAGAAATAGCAGCATAGCAAGTATTGTTATCAGTGACATGTTGAAGGGATTCTTAGAACTTCAAACTGGTATAATTTCATATACAGAGCATAGAGAGGGATAAAGTAGACAGAAGATGATATAAAGAAACATAATTGTATCTATCTCTATGCTATTAAAAATGAAAATAATATGCTGCAAAAAAAATATAGATTAAGAATCGGTCAAAGTCCAAGAATATGATGTGCATTGCAAGCTCCCTATTCAAGTACATGATAAATAATGCTAAGAAACACATTGATCATCAAGTACATGTTTCAAACAAAATGTTTTTGATCGATTAAAATTCACACTAGTCCTCCAAATTTACGAGACCCACATAATCAATTAAAAAGAGTTTTGAAAAATATGTATTAAAAATTATGTTGCGATCACTTAATTTTAATACCAACACTTTTTTCCTCTCTCTTCTCTACTTCTCAAACCCTAACCGTCGGTCCTTTCTTCTTCTTGTGTATTGAAGAAAGGTGATTTATGGTCAATTTTGACCCAAAATCACCCTTCGAGTTGTTTTTCCTTTTATCATAATTAAATAAGTGATTTCCACGTATTTTTAGTTTTCTTTCGTTTGTTTTTGTGATTTCGTCGTCTCTGCACGACTCTGTTTGTTTTGATTTCCCGTCTTTGTGCACGGTTTGTTTTTGATTTTCCATCTTAGTGCGATGTTTATTTGATTCAGGTTGAAAGATTAGCTTTCAGCAAGTGCAGATCCGATCAATGACTTTGACATCGTCAACATTGCAGATCCGGAGACATGAGTATTCCGAAGACTTGAATATAGTATTCATATTTATAGGCATAGGTACTTTGCCATTTTATGCTATTAACATGGATGTTGTAAGTTTGTTCGCAGATTCCTCTTTTTTGTTTTCAGCGATTTTGAATTTATATTGTATCGATGTACTATATCAATTTGAATGAATAAATATCATTTATTTTTATAAAAAAATAAAAAAATAATGTTGCTATCGCAATACTTGACAAATTTTCCTACAAGTCTAAATCTCAACTATACTTTCGTCATATATATATATATATAAAGAAAACAACCTCTTTTAACTCTTGTTAGGTGGATTTTTCTCTTTTCAAAAATGTCCTTAATTTTCAATTTAAATAATAGATGTAACAAATAGATAAGAATAAATTTAAATATTAAAAAAATGTAACAAACACGATATGAATATATGTTTTTTTTTCTCTTTTATTATTTAAAAAGTATAACAAAGTAGATGAGTATATTTATACTTATTTTTTCATTATCTCAATTGTACTCTTAAACAATTTTTTCTATAATAAAGATCGTTGTTGATGTCATTAATTAAAAAACAATAAACATTTATATTTTTAGTTTTAATCAAAATCAAAATTTCATAAAAAAACACCGTTCATAATTTTCAAATGTTAGTCCAATAAACGTGTCCGTCTCTTCGCTAGTAAAAGACAATTTTGTCCTTAGATACATGTTCCCTTTAGGGTCCGTTCGGTTCGAGATTTTTAATTTGAAGTGTTTAGTTCAAACTTTAGAAGGGAAGTGGAGCAAATCTCTTTAAAATTTCATTGCATTGCCATAATTATCCTTAAATTAATTTGAAATCTCAATATTAATCTTGTAACAACTTTTATTATTATTAGATTATCTTATTCTTGTAACAACTTTGATTATTACATTATCTATCATTCTTATTTGTTACATCTAAACCAAAGTCAACGCCTTATTATTATTATTATTATTGGGAGTATAATGTAGATGATTGGGAGTATAATGTGATATAATGACTTGGTGTTGACAAGCCGGTCAATGGGGGGCTAAACCAAAGTCTTTCGAGCGTTGGAGGCCACATAAATAAGTGACATTTTTTGATGGAGATGATAACAAGTTGGTGAGAACAAACAAATAACAGAGGATATGAAATTGGGATAATACACAATACTATGTTTTGTCTTAACTTGAAAGGAACCACATATTAAAGATTGGGAAGTGATTTTGTATCACTCATTTTAAAGAAGTACTATTAAGGTCTAAATTTACATAATACATTGCACTTTCTATTTTATACAAAAATTGTGTACTTTAGATAATAATTACTTTAGAAAAAATGTTTATTCTGAAATTTCATTCAAAATATAATGCATTTTCTTAATTATTTTTTCAAAAGGACTTAATTTTTGGGTTATACAAAAAGGGAATGATTTTTTTTTTGTGGATTGAATATAAAATAAATATTTTTCTATTAAGATTGTCAAAAGTATTTGTATAAAAAATCAAAAAGGACTACAATTTTTTATGGTAATCAAACCACATTATATAGGTATTTAAACTTCACTGGTTGACAAATGTTCAATCTCTCTTTTGAATCGGATAAACTACAATGAAGATAAATTTATGAACAATTAAATTGTGGTTAGCTCGTTGGTCAACAAAGGTTCCACATCTTTTATGAATCATATGAGCTATAATGTTTATCTTGTGATTAATTGAACTTCGGTTAGTTCAATCTTCGACAAAGGTTGAATCGTTCTTGTGAATCAGATGAACTACAGTGATACTTAACTTGTGTAGTTATCTTTAAAGAAAACATTCAAAATCTAAAATTATATACATGATTAATTCTTATAGATGTTTAACCCTATATTTATTTATTTATTTATTTTCTTTACAATACTAATATAATACTCTCTCCGTTTCTGAATATAAGTAAAATTGACTTTTTAGGTTTATTCAATTAATGATGTATGTAGTTATCTTTAGGTTTATGAACCACATACATTATTAATTGAATAAACGTAAAAAGTCAATTTTGCTTGTATTTAGAAATGGAGGGAGTATATTAATATCATTGTTTTGAGGGTCCATTTGGTTCGAGAGTTTTGGAGGGGAGGGGAGGGGAGCAAATCTCTTTAAAATTTTATTGCATTGCCATAATTATCCTAAAATTAATTTGAAATCTCAATATTAACCTTGTAACAACTTTTATTATTATTAGATTATCTTATTCTTGTAACGATTTTTATTATTCTTTGTTATATTTTTCTTGTAACAACTTTGATTATTATATTATCTATCATTCTTATTTGTTACATCTAAAAACCACTCCTACTACTATTTTGTTGATGTCAATGCCTTATTATTATTATTATTATCATCTTATTTTAATTCAACTTATTATTGTTTATTGTTCCTTTTTTTTCCAATGTTAATTCACCGATTCATGTCTTGTTGTGCAAAATATATGAGTCAGTTTGAGATAAAATAAGCAGTTTAGACGTTTGTCATTCGTCGGTCTTTGAAATCGTAAAATCAAACGGACCCTTAAGATATATGTCGGTTCCTCTACATTGAGGGTGAATTTGGAGCATCAATGAAGTGCAGAGAAAAATCCTCGTCCTCCTCTGTGGAACCATTATCCTTGCTCCAAAAATTCATGGTAGTTGTTGTGTTGCTATTTCATGATCATCATCAAACATGTTATGCAATTACTATTACTAATAACCAAACATATTGTCCAACCTCATCATGTGGCACAATCAGAAACATAAAACATCCTTTTCGACTTCAGAATGATCCAGCAAACTGCGGTGATCCGAGGTATGAGTTGTCCTGCGAAAACAACATCACAACGTTAACTTTGTTTTCGGGTAAATACTATGTGAAATCAATCAACTACAGAAACTACTCAATGAGAGTAGTTGATCCTGGAATTCAAGAAGGTGATTGCTCCTCCATTCCTCGCTATTTCTTAACCGCAGCCAATTTCACAAGTTCTTACAATTCTAATTACCATGGGGATCCATTTGAATTGGGTAACGGTCAATCTCTGGTTGAGCACGTAATATACTTGAACTGTAGCAATCAAGTGAAGAACAATCCTACGTACGTGGATACATCTCCGTGTAGAATCAACTCCGCAAATAACAGCTATGTTTATGCAATTGATGGGGACTTCAGTGTTGGTGAATTAAATGTTGGTTGCCGTATGAAGATTGTTACTATATCATCAGCTCCAGCTTTAATCTCCCTGGAAAAACTACAACCTTTTCCGTACAAGGAAATTCATAGATTTCTAAGCTATGGATTTGAACTTTCGTGGATGAGACGTGGCTGTGAAGATTTTTGTGACAATAACGAACGAAACTGGTTCATGGATTACAACGCCGGATATCTTGTATGTCAAAATGATGATTGCATAACTCCGTTGGGACTTGAAATAAATTGTGGTAAGTAGATTTCATCTTTTCATTTTTACAAATACTCCATCCGTCTTACGATTATTGTCTTTTTGTTATAAATATTAATAGTGGATGTCCAAATAGCAAACGGGTTAATGGGCCATACCACTAGGTTATTGGGCTTAGTTTATATGCTACTCTATTTCCCTATAAATAGAGCTCATTGTAACATTCGTAAAGATATCAATGAATAAGAATACTTCTCCATATTCTCTCTTCTCCTTCTCTCTATTACTATCTCTGTTTACTTATATTCATAACACTTTTTAATATTTTTTCTTTTTTTTTAAATAATTGTCGTTTTGCAATACCAATGTAGCATTTATTATTTTTTCTCACTATTATACTCTTATTTATTGAATTTCATCCAACTTAACTACTCCACTAACTACAATTAATAAGGGCATTTTACTAAATACTGTTAATTTTACCATTGAAATCAATACAATTAATCATTTCCTTAATAATCGTGCACAAACTTTAAACGACTAATATTGTGAGACGGATGGAGTATTTCTTTTTTAAAACAAAATATGTTTATATTGACTTAAATCTTTATGAAACTATTAGAGAAAATTTGTCAAATAACTTATCACATACACATATAAGTTGTTTTTAGGTTATGCCCATAAGCTTTTAAATGTAGGATACCAATAAGTGTTGAATCATGAGGAATGTCTAAGACGTTGAGGCATATTAATTACATTGAAAATTGAACAACCACATAAATGAAATTACACACCACATTTTCAACAAAATTTGTAAAATTTTAGGCATTGTTGTCGAACTTAAAAGTCAGTCAAGTTTTTTATTAGACTTAAATGCACTTTTGACCTTCTATGTTTGTCATAGTGGCAATTTCGGCCCCCTATTAAAAAAAATTACTTTTCAGCCCCCTAACTTCATCCTCTTTTACAACTCATAGGCCCCCTTTGATTTTGACTAGGTCAAAGCCCACGTGGCCACTCACTTAAGTGACGTGGACGCCACATGGGTAATTTTCGAATTAAAAATAAAATAAAAAAGCCAGCTAATTATTTACACAATTAAATAAATGAAAAAAGAAATAAAAAAATGAAAAAAAGAGGACATGAAGATGTGGAAACGTGTTCTTCCCCAAAACCATATCTTCAAAATCCACCCCCATCTCATTCAACCGATTCAGAAAATCCAACACCATCGATTCCTTAATCTCCCTACGGTACACCTTCTTCCTCTCGTCCACAGGTTATTCATGAAACTTCTTCATAGCATCAATCACACTTCACATCAATTCCGGCGCAACTCCATGGTTGATCACTTTAAAGAATCCAACCGAACTTGCAGCAGAACGAAGCTGATCTACGAAGGAGGCGCGAGAGTGGTGGACGACGGAGAGGTCGATTGTGGGGATTTCTTGGAGTGAGAAATTATAATTGATGTCACGTGAATTTGTTCGTAGTTGATGTGTGAATTGTGCATTTTGTAGAGTGATACAATGGTCAAACATAAGAAAATTGATGATGCATTTTTCAAAAGAAAAGTTTCAAACAAAGATGAAATTTTTATAGCTTCAATTCAACTTCAACGCTTGTTAATTTCATACACAAAACAAAACAATTCATATTCAGGATATGCTCTGTTTGCTAAAATATACTCACTATTTGGCATTTACGAGCTAATATAGTGATTTTGTCATTCTTTTTTATTCATGTGTTTCTTTGAATTCTGGCAACCTGTTTTTTCTTTGTTTTTTTTATTCAACAGAATTGCTATAATATACTCTAAAAGGAATTACTAATAAGAAAAATTTGGGTGGGTGAATGAAGAAAGATGGAATAGTTTTGATTCCGGAGTCGATTAAGCCTTTTACACCGGATTTTGTTTGTCCTTGGATCAAAGCCATGGCTGTTGTTGTTTGTGTTGGTGGTGAAGATGAAGATCTTTTCCTGCTCCTGCTATTTCCTTTTTTCTATTTTCTTTTTTTCCTTTTTTCTGATAATAATTTAGCATCTTTTTTTTTTTA
>Ga0315914_1004068_pt1 | contig 21933 bp, 11 predicted proteins | sample MpolenodulesMG_FD_203920 | JGI IMG/M metagenome (GOLD analysis project Ga0315914, IMG submission 203920) | Medicago polymorpha root nodule microbial communities from Los Angeles, California, United States - elongated nodules | ecosystem: Host-associated > Plants > Roots > Nodule | place: USA...
TCATTTACAATCGCCTTAGATAAACAACGTAACAATTAATTACGGTACTTGACATTGGTCTCTGTGGATTCGACAACCTTTTATACTAAAACAGATATTTCCGTACACTTGCGGACCTATCAATGTGAACATGTATGAACTACTGTGATCGTATGTGATATTTGGATATGCTTTGTTGATGTGTTTGAACATGAATGCCTTGTTTTGGTGAATTACTTTGAAAAAGATGAATTTTGTGAAAATAAACGAACTTTGTCAAATTGAGGTTTTATGTTTGGATAACTTGTAATTGGCTTTGTATTCATGATGATATGATAGAATAAGAATGTATCAATGATGAATGAGTGTTTAATATGATGAATGTCATCATGTGGTTAGATGTCAGTCTTTTATGTGAAATGTGATTTTGAAGCTTTATTGTTTCCTTGAGGTGATAGTTTTTGATGACGATTTTAATGATGATGATTTATTAAAGACTATGAATTCTTATATGCAGAATGACGATGATATTAATGAAGATCGAATGTATGAAAAGTGGTGATGTTAATGATTATGATTTGTTGTGTGAACGTATGCATCATATGTTCATGTATTCATAAGTAGAATATTCACATCCAACGACGATGACTATAATACTTTGTATCCAACAACGATGACTAGAATACTTTGTATTCAACGATGATTATGATACAGTTGTATCAAGTGAATGTGATTGGTGCCACGTGCATATATAGTCGTGTCTAAAGCGCATGGCATACATCTGATAATTGATGAGTCGTGTCATATTTGACTATGTGCTTGGTGATTATGTGATCGGTGAAATATGCGAATTTGTGTGGAGATGTGTACATGATGATGTTTGTTCTTTTTGGTGATACTTGTACACTTGGTGATCTTAATTGATGATGGTTATTTTGGTGATAGTAATGAAGTGTGAATTATATGTATGTGATTTAGTGATTTGTTTGGTAACAATGATTTCATTGCTTATACTTTTGAAATGATGAATCATATTTGTTGAGTTGATTAGGCAAGAGATTATGTGATCTATATGATTGATGTGAATTAGATGAATTATATGCATTAGGTGAAATATGTGCTTTATGTAAAATGAGTGAAGTTGCATGTATGATTATACTTTCTAAATAATGAAGTAGGTGTAGTTTGATGATTAAGCTAAACAAGTAATCAAGTGAGAAATTCTTATATTGATTGATGTTGTTAAGTGATGAACTTTTGATGATGATTTGATTAAAGAATGAATATGTTTGATATGATATGATAGTGGAAAGATAATATTCATGTGGAGTTAGTATTCAAGGAATGTTGAGTATGTATATGCGCTATGCATGAAATCCTTGAATGCTTATGTTTGGTTATATTAATTTGTGAATGATATCTAACCCCCAGTGGTCATTTGGTTGACCGTCGACCTATTTGAATGAATGGGTAGACGGTTTGCAGGATTAGTTGTTTTGATTGCTTGTGAGTATGCTTGAGGATTAGCTTTAGGAGCTACCTCGTCTTTTCTTTGGAGTCTAAGTTTAGGGTTATGATTAGGATGTCGAACTTTTATTTATTTCATTATGTCTTGAGACTTGTTGCTCAATATGTTGAGATTTGAAATTTATAGTTGGTGATGTATTATGATACATGCGACATGGCTATTTTGGAGATTTGATTTTGCTAATGAGATGTTGTGATATTATTCCGCTGCGAGTTTTGAAAAAAAATTAAGGGGTTAATAGTGTTTTACCCCCCTGTAATATAGGTCATTTCCGGTTTCCCCCTTGTAATTTTTTATTTATTTACCCCTTGTATTTTTTTTTTGGAATACCCGCTAATAAGTCATTCAAAAACCAACTTTTTTTTTTTGCAGAAATTTTCGTTTTTGAGTGACCTATTAGGGGGTATTAAAAAAATTAATAAAATTTACAGGGGGTAAATAAAAAAAATACAGGGGGGAAACAGGAAATGACCTATATTACAGGGGGTAAAACACAATTAACCCAAAAATTAATTATGCATATTTGGACTTATTGAAGATGTAACATCTAAATTCCTTGTATGATTGTATTATTTGCGTGATTTATCGCTTAAAGGGTTTAGAGTGTTACAGTGTCTCATACATGTTATGGTGTGATAATCTCATACATATTTATTTGATTTAGAAGTAATATAAAATGTTATTATTTTATTTGTTGAGTTATTAATTTACTCGTTTTAGAAAAATGATAATAGTTTACTGTGAGTATTCTAGAGACTGAGATTTTAGTTATGGGCGAGTGCATCGAGTGATTATTATTTATTCATAGAACTTGAACTAATAGAAAAGTAGACTTTACCATATTGTTTTCTGGACCCAATGTAACACGTGTCTCACCCAACTAAACACTTCATCATCATCCTCAAAGGTGGTTACCGTCGTGACAACGGTGTGAGCCGATCCGAGGTGGTTACCGTCGTGACAACGGTGGCGAAAATGCAATGATTGATGATTTTTTTCGAATATCAATTAGAAATTTATATATTAATTAGATTATTATATATTATCATATGCTCATATCTATCGATATTAGTCTCAAAGTTATTTTATTTTATTTTGATGACTAATTGCTATTAACCCAAACGAATATTTTTCTTTTAAAGATACTAGCAATTATTTAGTATTATAGTATAAGAGAAAATTAAATAAAATCATGATAGGAAAGACGTGTATTTATAAAATGGAATAAATATACTTAAACAAAAAGTAGATATGATAAAAATAAAAAAATAATTATTTCATTACAATAAATACAAAATATATTCCTTAACATTTTTTAAAATATATCATTCCATTCAGGAGAAGTCGAACCTTTTTCAGTTAATGTGATGACCACAATTTGACAGATCTTTATTTAAGTCTCATTGTAGCTCATACAATCAAGCATAAATTTCAAACCATTGTCAAAAAAGGAACAAGCCACATTTCGACTAATCAAAGGTTAAGTCTCATTATAGTTTATCTGATATACAAGTACGGTCAAACCATTGACAAAAAATAACTAACAACAGTTTGATTGATGACAAGTTCAGTCACACAATAGTTAATCCGATTTAGAAGAAAACTCAAACCTTTGTCAGAAAATGTTTTGGACCGGCTAGAAAGCTAATCCAACGCTGACATGTGGACAAGGAGTTCGTCGTATCAACACAAGTCACTTGGGCGTACAACGTAATCCTGGTGCACGCCACCACACCTAAGCACACTCCCGTCCATCAGACATCGTATACGTGTCCTCCAACGACCTCCTAATGAAGCGCCGCACTTCGCTGAGACAACTATTCTCACACGTCTATATAAGGGTGACATTTCTTCACCCTCAAGGTACGATTCACTTTTTACACACTCCTTCTCATTTCCTATATTGACTTGAGCATCACAGAGCCAACGTGCATGCATGCACCTTTCGTCCCACCGTGAAGACTCGCCGCCACCGTACCGGAACACTTTCCAACACCGTTGCCTCCATCAATTCCTCATTGGACAAATTATTTGCAGGTACCTTTCCGATCGTGAAGACTCTTGCAGACGGATAAAATGTACTGGTGTTTTATCATATTTAATTAATGGATGCAGACATGAAATTAATGATATTTGTACTTAGAGTTTATAATACTAATTTAGAGGTCATTTGTTGAGCTATTTACTACATAAAATGACTATTTCAATTCTAAATTGTTGTAGCACATGTGCATAATAAATTAAAAAAATAATAATAAAATAGGTATTGGTTTGGGACCTTGAAGTGTGCTTTTCTCAAGTTCTAAGGTTCTATTCTCTACGGTTTCAATTTCGGTGGTAGTTTAACTTGTTCAAAACAAAAAAACAAAAAATAAAATAAAATTAAGCTTATTGAATTAAATTATTTTATAATTAAAATTTAAATTAAATTATGATGCTAAAAGATAAGAAGGGATAACTAATTAAACATTATTTTAAAAAATTGGATTCAAAGATAATTTGGTTGTATTTTTACACTAAATGGAAAATAAATTTTAGAAAAATAGAAAACATGGTAAAAGTTTTATGTTTAATATAAAATAAACAGGTTCGATACAAATTTACTATTTAAACTTCTTAATATGAGTAAGTTTAACATGTGCAAACTTGTACACGGTAAAAAAAAAATCATATAACAACAGCCGAGTTCTATGATTTTAAAAATTTAGGTGTTTCGAAATAATTTTTAGACTAATATATTTATATCTTGGGAGAAAATAATGTTTAGTCATCATGTTAAAAAACTAACGTTTAAACTAGTATTGATATATAAACACATGAGATTATTGTTTTTTGTTTCTTTGGTTACAAGCAAATATACAATCTAACTATTGTAAAAGAAAATAACGTTTATACTTTTTTTTTTAGATCTTTCTAAGGTAGAAAAATAATGGATTTTATGAATTTTTGAGAAAAGAACCAAGATTGAAAAAACAGCAAGACATGGTTTAAAAAAATTTGCAGAAAAAAGAAGAGATGAAAAAAAAAAAAAGGAAAGAAAAAAAGAATAAAATATATCTAAACAATTGAAATAAGGCAACACAAATTTTTATTAGATTTTATCTAAAACATAAAGACACATTAATTGAATGTAGGATGGGTATGTAATGTAAATAACAAAAATATATTCAAAATATGGTGAGGCCTAGATTACCCTCTCTTGTTTAGGAGGTATTTACCCTTTCAAGATATCAACCAATCAAAATGAGATATACAAATGTAACATTAAATGTTAAATAAATAAGTCCATTTTTCTATAATTTTTGTTTTAATAAGGTAACTTTTAGTTTTTATTTAATTATATTTAGGTATACAATCTTAATTAATTTACACTATAGTGCTTGTAACAATTAAAATTTCATATCAAATTCAACCCATCATGGATGTGGTTGGTAACACGAATAAGCTAGCTTATAGCTTGTTGGACTAGCTTATAAACTTGTTTTGATATAATAAGATGTGTTTGGTAAAAAACTTTTTTCACTAGCTTATAGCGTTTTTTGAAAAGCTATTTCAAGTAACTTTTGAGCTTATAGCTGGTAGTTTTTTTTTACATTTTCTTCTAATTTTAACCCTATTAATTTAATTTAATTATTTTTTAATAAAACAACATGTTCATGGCTTAAAAAATAACGGTCAAGTTCATAGCTTATTTTTTAATAAAACAACTGCCACATTTTCTCCTTTAAAAAAAAACTGCCATGCTTTATTTTATTTTTTAATGAACGCTTTATATATATTTGTTAAATGAAAATGCTTTATATTTAACCATAACACGTTGTAAAATTTTATATATTCCTGCTAACATTTTTTTCCACCTTCCTCTTATATTTGGAATTCATAAATGTAGAAATCAATAAGCTTTTGCCCTCTTTTATAAAAAAAAAAACATGTTAGCAAGCAAACACTTTTGATCATGTATATATATTTAGAGAGACATTTTTTCTAATGTATTTATTTTTTAATATTTTAATTTATGGTTAACTATGTTTTGGATCCCTATAAATATTCAAACTTTTAGTTTTAGTCTCCAATAAAATTTCACCGACAATTTTGATCTTTGTTTATTTTTATTTTTTTTTTGTATAAAAGAGGGCAAAAGCTCATTGATCTCTACTTTTATGAATCCCAAAAACAAGAGAAAGGTGGAAAAAAATGTTAGCAAGAATATATAAAATTTTACAACGTGTTATGGTTAAATATAAAGCATTTCTTTTAAGAAATATATATAAAACGTTCATTATAAAATAAAATAAAGCATGATAATTTTTTTTTAAAGGAGAAAACATGGCAGTTGTTTAATTAAAAAATAAGTTATGAACTTGGCCGTTATTTTTTAAGTCATGAACATGTTGTTTTATTAAAAAATAATTAAATTAAATTAATAGGGTTAAAATTGGAAGAAAATATGAAAAACTACTAGCTATAAGCTCAAAAGCTACTTGGAATAGCTTCTCAAAAAACGCTATAAGCTAGTGAAAAAGCTTTTAACCAAACACATCTTATTGTATCAAAACAAGCTTATAAGTTAGTCCAACAAGCTATAAGCTAGCCTATTCGTGTTACCAAACACAACCCATAGGTTGAATTTGATGTGAAATTTTAATTGTTAGAAGCCCTATAATGTAAATTAATTAAGATTGTATACCTAAATACAATTAAATAAAAATTAAAAATTACCTTATTAAAATTGATTTTTTTTATAGAAAAATTGACTTATTTATTTGACATTTAATGTTACATTTGTATATTACATTTTTTTTTTTTGAGGAAACATTTGTATATTACATTTTGATTGGTTGATATCTTGAAGGGGTAAATACCTCCTAAACAAGAGAGAGTAATGTAAAAAAAACCTCATAAAATATAATTATATATTTAACTTTAATTAATGTTATTCATATTGTTTATTTTAATTGGTCTAGTAATTATCACAAATTTATAAAGGGTAATCTAGAAAAAGCCCTAATCTAAACATTTGCCGCAAAATTATGATGCATCTCTTCTCTTCACTTCACCTCATACAAGGAAGTACTTACTTACTACAAAGAAGAAAGAAAGTAGAAAACATAATAGTTTAGCTCCCTTAATCGGTGGGACCCACTTGTCCATTTTCATAGCACAACACAATCTCAATGAGTGTTTGTATAGTTGCTTCATCTAAAAGGGTTCTCAAAAAAAGTGCCACAAATAGACAAATCCAAATGCAAGTCACATGGGAAGAAAGGATATGGTTCTAGAGAGAGAAACTGTGTAAAAGGGTTTTCTAGAGAGAGAAAAAAGTTTGTTTGTTTTCTTCTTTGGAATTCGTTGTAGCATTGTTGGGTGATTTCAAAAAGCTATCTTTTGAGGTGGGGTTGTTGCAAAATTTGCAATTTGTTTCTTCTATGTTCAGATTTTGGGAAATTTTGAGAAACCCTAATTTTGGTGGGTGAAGTAGTGTTTTATGGATGGATTTAGATTTCTTGAGAATCTGAGTTGGGTAGGGTAGGATTGGATCTGTGAAAAAAGTGAGGTTTTTGCTTTGAATTTTCTTCATTTTTTCGTTAATTTCTAGAGATGCTGGTTTTTCTTCATTCATGCATGTGGATTTAGAATTCTGGGTTCACTTTTTTTCTTTGAAGTGCTTGGAGAAACTGGTATGTGTTTGTATTCTATCATGTTTTTTAAGCTGTATTTGTTTAATTTGAAGTTTTGATGTGTTTGTTTAATCAATGTTCTTCAATTTTTAGCTTGTGAAGTTTGATGGTAACTTTTTTTGAATTATGATTTCTGTTTGTTGCATCTGCGTTCTGATTCAAGCTAAATTTTGCATGTTATATGATTTTTGTTGCTTATTGGTAAATGAATGCATGAAGATTTATCAATGTTGGCTTGTTAATTTGTGCAGAAAATGTTATTTAGTCTTTGTTGTTGATAGGAACTAAACATAGATTGAAATATGAAGTGAATTAAGGGAGATTAGTCCTACAACCAGAGGTTGTTACTGTTAAATATAGTTAGAGTTTGTTAAATATAGTTACAAGTTAGTTAGGTTAGTATTAATTACAAATTAGTTAAAGTTTGTTAGTTTAGTTATCCATGCTTCTCTACAGTTATAGGTAAACCAGTAAATACAGAAATGAAAACTTAAAGAAATAAATGGAGCAATGCTCCTTACATGATGAAAAACATGAATGAAAATTGGTAATAGAAGATAATATCAATTATGAGAGAGCCAATCTCTCTGAAGAAGAGTATGCAAAGTAGCACTTATCCTAGATTCATAGACTGCATTGGGATAAATGTGAATCTTTCTATATTGAAAAGCACCATTTCATGTAAAATAATATATCTCTGATCCCCTCTCTCTAAACTAATTTTGGAAAGAACGTGTTAATTGTGGGCAGGGTATGATGATATTGCTTTGAATGGACTTTTAGTTCAATGAATGCATTAATGGCGATAGTTATATAAGTCTGAATTTATCTTATTTTGAAACGAACAATTTCCTTATTTAGGTGTTTAAATGCATAAATTGTGAAATTAAGAAATTATATTCTTATGTAGATTCTCAGGTCCTTACGACGTGATTTTATTCGTGTTTACTTGGGTTTGCAGAAATGAAGTTCGTCAACCAGGGCATTTTGGCTGAAGAAACATGTTACTTCATGAATTTGTTTACAGTATGCAGGAGCTAGCCATTTATAATGGTGGGGTGGCAACATGTAGACCAGTAATAGAAGCTGTGAAGTGAAACTGCACTAGTCAGCAACAAAATGGAACATTTATGCGATGATAACTTTGAAGGATCTAATGAAGAAAGACAGATTTTTACAGAGGTCTTTTTTGGTGATGACACTTTTCAGTCTAGTCAGAGGCGTGTTATTTCTGGAGCCATCAACCTTGAACATGAATTCACAAAAAACACATTTAAGTCATTTGGCTCTAGTAATGAAAACTCGGTCATATGGCGTCCCTCGTCTTCAAGATTTACCCATCCCGAGGAGGACATTAATGCAATTCAGCATTCCAATGAGACTGCTCTGGGGTGTTTGCCAGAGAGTTTAACTTGTGAAGATCAGAATGATGAAAATGTAAATGTCAAACGTATGAAATTTTCTCTGCATGAACTTCCTTGTAGTAGATCTAATTCAGATGTTTTGGGTTCATCTGGAATTCCAAAAGTAGTAATTTCCAACCTGACTTGTGCTGCTACAGACTGTGATAGTGACTCGATTGCATTTCGTACAGTTGAATCATCTAAACGCGGTGTGATATCTAGTTGCTATCTATTGAAGCATAACTTGGTACAGAAAATTCATGCTTCTAATGATGATGCAGATGTTACAAATTGTAAATCTAAAACAGAAGATGGGAACATCCCAAAGGAGGTGTCTGTAAGTAAGGCAGTTGCTTCTCCTGTATCCCAGGAGAGCTCGGCAAACAGGCTAGTAGTAACGAGTCCATCAATCACTGTTGTGAAGAAGTCCGAGTCTCCCTTACGAACTGAGGAAATGCCTGAAGGGTTTCAATCTTCTAATATGGTTATCTCAAATTCATTGTCCCAGCTTGACCAAGAGGATCCCCGTCCCTTACTGCAGTTTCATATCGTGCAGTTGCTTACGATGTCAGGATGGTCTATTGGGAAGCATCAACGGCCTTCTAGGCGGTGGATGGAGTCATTCTACAAGACACCAACGGGAAAAACTATGCGGGAATTTACAAAAGTTTGGAGATTATGTGGCCAACTTTTGTCTGTTGAAAAGTGCAATGTAACATATGGAGGCCGTAAGGAATGGACCAATATTAGCGATTTTTGGTCTGATCTATCGAGTGCACTGAAAAATGTTGAAAAATTAAAAAACCAGCCAGAGACTGCTGCTATGTTGGCTTATCAATGGTGGATTATGGATCCTTTTGTAGTAGTTATACATTTTGATAGAAAGGTCGGTGCTCTGAAAAGGGGGGAAGAGGTTATAAAAGCAAGTTGTAGTTTAGTTTCTAGCAAGGGTAAAATGGCATATTCTTCAAAAAAAGAGGGTAAAATGGCATATGCTCCAGTTGATTCAGCCTTGGAGAATACATCTCACACTCTTTCTGAACAAAAGCACGACCAAGCCATTTTCTGCGACTCTTCAACAGCCACCAGAACCACAGAAATATCTGCTTTTATGATAAACAGTCATGCTTGTAAACAGACATCTGACGGTAACCAAGAAGATATGTATGTCGAAGAACATAAACCAAACATCATAGAAAACCGATTAATGGAAATGTCAGTGAGCAAAAGTAGTATGGATCTAGCCTCTTTACCTGCTTGTGCATTGGGTAGCACTGTTACCCATTCAAGTGCTTCCTCTTTTGATGTTCTTACAAGCTCTGGAAATTTGGATTTGGAATCTAAAGTGAATGCTGTTCATCAAGCTAAACTTAGAAATTCTAAAAGCTTTGATAAGCACGCATCAGAAAATCGGTCCGAATGCAGTGAGGAAGAGGGGAGGAAAATCTCAATGGCTTCTGTTTTTGGGAAAGATAGTACATGGTCTTCCTCTAATGGTATTCTTAAAAAGAAAATGCGGAAGAAGTGCAAAAGGATATCTCAAATCAAACCGAGTATGTTATACCACAGTGACATACTGGGATCAACTATTACTGATCAGGTGCAGTCACTGAATGGTGATGTATGTGGCACTCAGACTGTGTTGGAAGAAGTTCAAGATTATGTAGTTGACAGTGTGGGAAAAAAAAGGAACAAGAAGAAGTTATCAGGCAGTGCAAACCAGCGACATATTAAGAAAACAAACTACTCCATTACTAAAACAAATAAGTCCAATAGATGCCATATTGAAGATGACGATCTATTAGTGTCAGCAATACTCAAGAATAAGGACTTCAACCCAAAGATAATCCGAGGTAAATCTAGAGCTAAATCCGGCAAATCAAGGGGTTTGAGAAAGCTTAAAAGCCATAAAGGCCGTTGCAGGTTGCTGCCAAGGAATCCTTGTATTGGAGGGAAGCACAATATGGATGGGAAGAAGTATTATCTTGGGGAAAGGACTCTCTTGTCCTGGTTGATTGAGAATGAGGTCATATGTTTAAATGATATCATTCAATACCGTAACCCTAAAGATAATTCTGTCACTAAGGACGGCAAGATCACCAAAGACGGTATTGTTTGTAAGTGTTGCGGTAAGGTGCTTACATTATCAGAGTTCAAGATTCATGCTGGGTTTACACTGAGTCGCCCTTGCTTGAATCTTTTCATGAAGTCTGGTGAGCCCTTTACACTTTGCCTCCTTCAAGCTTGGTCAGCTGAATACAAAGCCAGGAAAAGTCAAAATCAAGCTGGGAACATTGTTGATAATGACAGAAATGATGATTCGTGCGGGTTGTGTGGTGAGGGAGGTGAGCTGATATGTTGTGATAACTGTCCCTCTACTTTTCACCTGGCTTGTTTGTCCGCTCAGGTCAGTTGCACTCGGTTTATCTTTTTTCTTCTGTTCAAATATAGTAATATTTTTCTTCTGTTCATGCCTTGTCATTGCTGATAGATTGTTTTATTCATTTATTTTGGGAATTCAAACCTGCTATTGAGTGGTTGGTTTAACATTCTCTTGTACCATTCTCACATATACACATCTTTACAATAGCAAAACACTTGTAGTTCTGTCCCTTCCTGCGCGAAACCCTGGAGATAGTTTAATTTTTCTGCTTTGTAATTGGGAATGTTTATTTTGACTTTGCTGATTGCTAGCAAATATTGTTGCAATTAAAATTTTCCATCATAGGCCATATCACTTGTAAGAACATGAATGAATCATCATCAAGGGTAAAGTTTCTCTGTATGATATACTATATTTTGCTTGCTTTTTACGAGCCAATACAAACGAACTGTCAAACATTATGCTATGTTAGCTGTGATTTGATGAGTAGGTTCCATGAGTATATTCGCTCTCTTGATATAGACCTGCTGGCATGAATGAATTGCAATGTATTACCAACACATGCACATCTCTATCTACGTCGCTCTAATACGCCTACTTCTTTTTATTCCATGCATTCAAATATCAATTAAGTCTATTTTGTATTGTTTGTATTCTTATGGATGTGACTATTGTTGGGTTTCTCTTACCCTGCCTCAGAAGAATGACACATGTTTTGTTTCTGTACATCAGGAGATCCCCGATGGCAACTGGTACTGCATATACTGCACTTGTCGGATTTGTGGAAATTTGGTCGTTGATAAAGAGGTTTCAGATGTACATGATTCATCGCAATGTTCACAATGCGAACATAAATGTAAGTTTGACCTTCATGTTCACGTTGCATAATAGATTGCATGGTTTAAACTTTAAATATTTTCATAGAGCTTGTAGATTGATATCAAGTTGAGTTATACCATATAAATTTGTCTTTTGTGTTTGATCTTATTTTGAATTATTATAATGCTAATGGCTGAACAATTTGTTGGTTCAGTTTCTTTTTTTTTTTTTGAATAAACAAAACGGTTCAAATATTGTTGGTGCTGCTGTTGTTTTTTCTGCATAAAGGTTGCATATGTTTGACTCCTCAAACTCTACAATTTTTGGTGCTTCATGTGCTTAGCTTGACTCATTACAATTTATTATAACAAATGATCAGTTAATTTGATTATGGATAATAATTTTTTACTTATTTGAAAGTTCATGCACTGTTTTGACTTTCTGATGCTTCAATAATGATACCATTTGATTATGATGGATTTGTAATGAATAGATCACAAGAAATGCCTCGGAGAAAGAGATAAACAAGAAGGAACTGTTTCAGACACTTGGTTTTGTAGTCAAAGTTGTCGGGAGGTACTATACTGCAATTTCTCAAATTTCCATACTTCCATTTGTATTGAGTTTCTTGAATATGGAAAATTATGTCTTATTGCCTGTGACATATTGTATGACAGTGTAATGGCTTGTTATGACTTAGTAATTTAACTATATATAAATTGCAGATTGCATTCAATACTTTTTGAAGGTTATGTTTGGTTTATGTTTTAAAAGTACTTGTAGGTTTTTGGCATGTCAAAAGTTGATATTTTGATCAAAGTTCTTTTAATGTAGCAAGTATAGCTCCAAAAGGTTGCTTTTTAGATAAACAAGTTTAAAATAATAAATTTAGAATGTTGTCTTTGATATGAATATCGTGAGTATGATTTTCTAGTTATATCATTCTTATTTTTATTTTTTTAACTAAAGTGTGTGGTAACAATAGGTAACTAAAATAGCCATATATTGTGAGTAGAACGACTTTGGCAAGTTTTAATTGCCGTATTTTGTTCTAACTATTGCATGCTTCCTTTTAAAGTAAGAGAAGTCAAAACCTTTTTACTGACACGTAAAAGGATAAATTTTGATTCTTCTCATTATTTTTAAAGATTGTAATTATTTCTACACGTGTCATAAATTGATTGTCCCTAAAGCTTAGGCAGTGGGTATCAACGACCCTCACACGAGAGCTCTTTTGGCTTGAAGTGTGGACAAATGCACTGGCCCACTCTACTCTTCTACTGTGTGCTGAAAGTCACTTTTTTTATTAGAATGGGGGCATGGCAAGGATCAAATTTTCAATTACTCTGCCGTAGAACCTCTAATATCATGTTGTTTGAGCTGTTATGTGAAAGGTCATAAATGGTTTTATATAAGGATGGAAGAGTCTATTACTTGTCACATTAGCTTTTATCTCTATCTTTTGGCGTAGTTGCTTTCGTTACATACCACTGGTGTTTATGCTTGTCTTAAAATATTTGTCTATGCATTCACACCTTTAAGAGGTATTCGCTTGGTGGAATAAGGAGCAGATAAATAGATTTACCTGTGAATAATCATGGATACTTGATGTAGCACTTCGGTTAATAGGTAATCGGTATCAAAGCTAGTCACTGGCTGCTTGAAAAGGGTTAACTAGGGAAGGGCTGACCGGAAAGGCCGAGTAAAGAGTCGTAGTCACTGAGATGTAGGCTCTCAGAGGCAGTGCTACGATACGAACTTGGTTATTATGGTGTGCCCAAATCCCACATCAAGTTGTATGAGATAATCGTTAGAGTATTTACGTGGCTTGGTTGCTCCCTCTCGATAGCTAGCTTTTAAGGGAGGATTCCCCAAGTCCTTGGATACTTATCAGTATGATGGGTAGCATTATTCCCTTTGTTCCAATTTTTTCCTTCTGTTTTATTAGAATAATATTATTAAACAACGTGGGTTTTTTATTTCACTGTAAGGCTTGTTAGGAGTTACAAGTTTACAGTTAGGTAAAGAGAAAATCAGGGACAACAGATGGCTTATATTATAATATTGATATGAGAATGCGTTGAAGTAAACCTAACCTAGAATGCGGTTAATAACTAGATCAGGTGCTACTACTACAGCTATTAGCCGTAGCGTACTAACTTCGAGACAAACTAATAACATAGTAAAATGTTATTTTATTATCCTAACATCATCTCATTGGTGTTATTTAATCAAGGACTTGACTTTTTGGTATGTGCAGGTATACTGTACTCTCCAATCTCAGGTTGGGCTAGTTAATCAAGTTGCTGATGGCTTCGCCTGGACGCTTCTTAGATGCATACATGATGACCAGAAGGTTCATTCTGCTCAGTGGTTTGCCCTAAAGGCAGTATGCAATACAAAATTAGCTGTCGCCCTTACAATCATGGAGGAGTGTTTCGTGTCAATGTTAGATCTAAGAACAGGCATCCACATGATACCCCAAGTTTTATTCAATTGGGGGTTAGTGGTTCTTCCCATGACAATTTTTCCACCTCTTCTTTGTACTTCATCATTTAAATGTCCAAATAATACCCCGTCTCTTATGCTCTATTTCAAAGCCTCAACTTTAGGATTTTGTCTCGTCTTGATTTGTAAGGCTTTAACTTCCATGTGGTTTTCAGGTCTGATTTTGCTCGTCTGAATTTTCAAGGGTTTTACACAGTGGTGTTGGAAAAACAGGATGTGTTAATATCTGTAGCATCTATCAGGTGAAAACAAAACACACACACATACATACATGTGCTATTGATGATATAATTCAATGTACTTAAGTTCTTCTGACATTTATGAAAATGGCTCTATTTCAGCTACTTTTTTTTATTATGTAAAGACAATTATCTAAATGCTTTTCAGTTATGCTCAAGCTTACCCTTCCAGTAGATTTATGAATGAATTGAGTTATAGTCACCTTTTGTTTTATTTGAAATAGCATCTGTGTTTTATTGGGTTGTTCTCAAGCCTTTTACTTATTTGCAGAGTGCACGGGACTACCGTTGCAGAGATGCCTCTAATTGCAACTTGCAGTCGGTATCGTCGCCAAGGAATGTGCCGACGCCTCATGAGCTCAATCGAAGAGGTAAATCTGGCTGTAATTTCATGTTTATCCAACATTTATTCAAACAGAACAGATATAAAATATTGTTTCAGTTTCACCCCAGTTGGATTAACACTCCCTTGTTCATAAGAAGAATTATTCTTTGAAATTTGATATGGATTTGCACTTGGTGACTTTCTTTTTATATAAGAGTAATATAGCAGTGCATTTTCTGTTACTGGGCAAAATTGTGCGGGTCTCATTAAAGAGGGAGGGATGGTTCACATGATTTAGTGATACCCACGTAAATTTCACTTAATGATAAATTTTTGTTGCTGATAAGAGCGTGTTAGTAGAGAACATATTGCTAATTATTGCGCTGTGTATAAACAGCTATGAATTTGGAATATTCCTGCATTTGTTTCTTTTGGCTTTCTCTCATGGCCTTCCATGTTTCTAAATCCATTTCTTTCATTAGCAGATGTTAACATCTGTCAAGGTAGAAAAGCTTGTGGTATCAGCCATTCCGGATTTGGTGGAGACTTGGACCAAGGGCTTTGGATTCGTGCCTGTAGGCGACATTGAAAAACGAAGGTTAAAGAAAAACAACTTAATGGTTTTTCCTGGAACAGTGTTACTTGAAAAATCCTTGTATGGCAAGAAGAAAGATGAAGGTATTTTCATTTGGTGTATTTGGTTAGTGTACTATTATTGTAAGAGATTAGTTTCGATATACTGGCAGTGTAACAATCTTTTATACTGTCAACCAATCAAAAATCATCCTTTCGTATGACTTTTATGGTAAATATAATTAAAGTAAAATATTTAAATTTTTTAATGATTGCGATTACTTGAAACAGTCGTTGCATATCGATTAAATCTTTATCATAAACCTGTAAATAAAAATCATTGTTTTGTTTGCTGAAACAGGATTGTGTGATCAATCAACTTTAGCAACAGATGAATCGTTCAAAGCAGGTATCTGTTCTGAAGGAATGGACATAGCCGAATCATTGCCGCTAGATGTTGGGAACGTAGCTACCAACGAAGTTGGTGCTAAGTCAGAGTATGAACCTGTGGACTGCAAAAATCAACCAGACAATAGGGCCGACAGTGAAATCAGCAGAGATGATAATATTCTAGCCGTTGAGATTGCATTAGGAGACAGAGAATCAACAGAGACAAGTAGGTCTTTCGGTGAAGAGAAAATCACCCCTTTTGAAGGAAACAATGTGGAGGAACCAAGAACAAGTGCCAACAGAGATGGCACTGAATCTGGTGGAAGAGTTTTTGAGGACAAGAATATCAATATAGGTGAAGTAAAGGAAAATGATTTGCATGAACATGTTTCAAATGTGTCGTGCAAGACATTTTCAGGCAACAATTTTGACACAGTATCTAATTTTGAATGCTCAGCGATGTATGATGAAACCGTTATTTTTGGTTCACTAGCAAACTCTGCAAATTAGAGAAATGGTGTGATGCTCTTAATATACATGTTATTGGTCATTTTTTCTTTTTGGGTTTCAATAGGACCCAAGTAAAAAAAGAAAAATACATTGGAAGTAAAGGGGTGATATAATTAGGCCTCAACATTAGCTAGCGTGAAATGAAATCTGTTCTAACTTGGTGAATGAATTATCTTAACAGAATGAAAAAGTAGAGAGGGACTACAATCTCCTCTCTCAATTTTGAGAAAGGAAATGATTTTAAAATGTTTTAAGTATGACTAGCAATCCTTTTATGTAGTTGCTCACAGCCATGTTTCTTTGTCGTTAACCGATCACTGATTCACTATAATTTCTTCTCTCCTGCTACAGCCTTACACCATCTCTTAATCTACATAAATTTCATCTGTGCCACAAATCATATAGTTTTCAAGGCTAAAACTACATTGCTAGGATACAAGGGAAAGCATTGTTGGCATTGCAAATTGATGGATATAGTTGATAAATGATTGGTTTTAGCATCATATATGTCCTTGTGATTAACAACAACTCATATTGATGCTTTCACCAAAGCAGAGAGAATGGTCAATAAAAAATCAAGCAAACTATCATAGCATAAGTGTAGATTCACGTGAACACAACTTAGCCTTTGTTTAGAACCACAGCCAGAATTTTCACGTCCGACGTGTTTGGAATGCGAGAAACAAGTGAAAATGTAGATTCAAACCCCAGAAAGGGCAAGTTTGAACCCGAAATGTTGCACTTCCTCTCCCTCTAGTATGTCTAGATATTAAAATGTTTCTTCATTCAATATACTTACTTATTATCATATCAATTATTATACATATTTTTATTGTCATTTCAGTCCCTATATAAAGAGCTATTGTGAGTATTGAGAGACTATTGTGATTAACAAAGTGCACAATCACATACTATTTTAAAATTTTGATACATTGAAAGAGACTATTGTGGCTACTAATTACACATTTAGGGACCAAAATAAATATTACCCCATAACATTTTTGTTGACAAAAATAAGAGAAATGATATTTGAATATATCTTCTGCAACAACTATTTTGACAACTCTAAGTATATAGGGGTATTTTTATAAAGAGATGTGTTATTTGAATGACTATTTGTATGACAACTTTTGAAATTAAAACAACCATTAATTTGCATAGAAAATGAGATATTGACACAAAAATCAAAACAATATAGAGAAATTAAAATTATGGTTTTGAATAAATAATTTGCACATGTAAAGAAGTTTAAAATAGAAATGTTGTATTGGACTTTGTACATTTTGAATAAATAATTGTTGTTTAACATGTGTAATGTTGCACATGTTAGACAAACCCTTATTTTTTCTTTGTAGTGCTTAAAAATATAATGTGAGTATGAGAGAGAAAACTGCTTTGAAAATTGTAAAAAAACGATTGTACAAATATCATTTCTCTTTTATAAAAGCAAAAGGAAAAAAAACTCTAAAATACCATACTAATAAATGAAGATAATCTTGAGTCATTTTATAGGTTATTAAAAAAGCTTTGTCAAAAAAAATAAAAAGTTGTTGAAAAAATTATCGCAAAATAGATGTCAGTATATCATAACTCAAAAAATAGAAATAAAGCCTAAGCTAGAGTGAAAATAAGAAGAGATTTACTTTTCCCACCCTACCGCCTTCTAGCGTGTCCTGCGTTTTGGACCAAAATACCCTTTGTCTGGATTATATATCCGGACAGATTACAGATAATATATTCCGAAATGTTCAGAAAAGCATATTGCACCATTTCATTTGTGAGACTTGAACATGTTCAGAGTGCTAGCCGTTTCGGAAATTATAATCCGGACATAATAATGGTATTCCGGATTATAATTTCCGAACACCCTGTATTTGAAGTGAGCGGGAAAAATAGTCGTTTTTTTTCGGAAAACGAAATCCGGACTGCTAGGTTATATATACTTCTCCAGAACTTAGCTGAAGCAGACCACCTTTATCACAAACAGTCCCTACACCTCTAAAAAACACTCCATTTTGGACGAAATCATGGTTTGGAGCAGCAATCTGGCCATCTGAGGGGGTAACATCATCATTTTCGTCTGAATGTAAAGGTAATGTGTATATAAACCTTCCCCCATTCGTTTTTTAGGCGATTTCCTTTTGATCACGTCATATGATCTGTACTGGCCTGATCCGGAAAACGAATTCCGGACTACATTCATACATTCCGGATTTTGAAATCCTGAATGCACCAGTACGGGAAAACTATGTTCATTTTTTGACTATGCTTGACACTGTTTTCAGTTATGGTTGTTCCGGTGGATCCCTCAAATGATGGTCCAGCTGAGATTGAACATCCTATCATGTTGCCGGTTCTCTTACTTGAAGGTGTGCATGGTTCCAGAATTGCCAAATCCGATAATCTCCCACCACCACCACCGAAACTTGAAATTTTTTCAGGCGATGCGAAAGTAGAGGATGCTCCTCCTCCTATTCCTGTTGTTTGTATTGATCAGCGAGAACATTTTACCACTACACAAAAGTTTGCAACACGGAATGATTTGTTGGAGTGGGTTCGAGAGAAAGCTAGGAAGCTCGGTTTTTCCACTATTATTGGTAAATCCGATAACGGTGGCAATGGAAGAAACACATTTGTTACTTTGATATGTGAAAGGGGAGGTTCATACACCGAGTACAAGAGAAAGAGTCGGCGCGAGATAGCTAGTTCGGTTAAATGCGAGTGTCCGTTTTGGCTGAGAGGTTACTTGTTGACTGCTGGTGATTGGAGCGTCAAAGTTGGTGATGGTAAACACAACCATGACATGACAGATGTTTTGAAAGGTCATAAAACCGCCGGTCGTCTAAACCCAAATGAACGTGTTCACATTCAAGAGATGGTGGATTCAAGCATTCCTCTGAGGCAAATGCTTACCAACTTACAGAAGAGGAACCGCACCACTTCAACTACTATCAAACATGTTTATAATGCATGTCACAGGTATAGGCGGTCCATTAGGGGTACGAGGAATGACATACAACATCTCTTGAAGTCTTTGGTTGATAAGGTTACGTGTATCATTGTAGAAAGTATTGTGATTCTGATGATGTCAATGATGTTTTTTCGGCACATCCAAATTCTATATCAAGTTGTTTATCACGTTCTCCACTGTGCTTGTGTTGGATTCCACCTATAAGACCAACAAGTATCGTCTTCCATTGCTTGAGTTTGTTAGTAACACCTCTACCATGAAAACATTCTCTATTGCTTTTGCTTATATGATGTCTGAGAGGCAGGACAACGTTTATTGGGCTCTTGAGAAGTGTCGTGAGATGTTGCACTCCAAAGATCTCTATCCCAAAGTCGTTGTCACTGATCGGGACAATGCTTTGCTCAATGCTGTGGAAAATGTTTTCCCTAAAGCTACTACTTTGTTGTGCTCATATCACATTGGACAAAATGTGAGAGCAAAGTGTAAATTGGATTGCAAAGTGAAGGATCTCAAAAGCAATAATGGGAAGTGATCAAGCCTGCTTCGGTGGTGAAGACTGTGATGGCTGCATAGTTGGATATTGTGGAGTTCGAAATGGAGGAAGCATATATTGATACTTAAAACCAGTTCAAATTTGTATGCGCAAAATTTCTTAAGTTTTTGGATTATGTTGAAAACACAATTTTGGATCCGGTTAAGGACAAGTTTGTGAGGTTTTGAGTTGACAAAAACCTTCATATGGGGAATACTACAACAAACAGAGCTGAATCTGCACACGCTCGGTTGAAAAAGTATCTGAGTAGTAGTATGGGTGATTTAAGTACAAACTGGAAATCTGTTCATGACATGCTAGAGTTGCAACATACCGCAATACATGTTTCATTTCAGACGAGCATTATCATGCTTGGACATATGTTCAAAGGAAAGGTGTTGTGGTCTAATTTGATCCGAAACATTTCAAGGGAAGCTTTGCATCATCTCGTAGTGGAGTACAATAAAACACTTGAAATTGGTATAGATAAATCAAAATGTGGTTGTTTGAGTTTGATCACTTATGAATTACTGTGTGCGTGCATGATTGCTTTGAAGATCAAGAACGACACCGCCATCCGTTTGGATGAAATTCACACTCACTGGAAGAGGTTGAGGTTTGAGTACGAGGTTGACCCGAAACTTCATAAAGCAGACATCTCTCTATTGCCAGATGGGATATTCTTCAGGTATTTTTTTTTTAAAATTGTGTTACTTTAGGTTATGCCCAGGATTTGAGTTTCTGTAATATGTACTGGTGCAATCCGGATTATATAATCCGGACCATATTGTTGGATTCCATATTATATAATCCGGAATGGTAGCATTTCCGCCCCATGCAAGTGCATTTAAGGCCCATGCAAAGGGTGTGTCGGGATGTTCCGGATTTTATATTCCGGATTTTGAAATTCGGACTGTATCAGTATACATACCAGAATGCATGTTTCTGCCTATTTTTCAGCAATAACCAAAATGACAGTTTTTTACACACTGTAGGCCCGGTTCAAGGACGCCGATTACAACATGAAGGTGCATTTGAAAGAACAATTCTGACAATTTGTTTTACCGGAGACCACCTCTATGCGTCCACCCTCAAATAAGGTCACCACCAAAGGAGCTCCAAAGAAAGATAAGCAAAACATTCGATCGACAAGGCGGTCCCCTTCCCTATGGGAGATTGTTGAGTCCCAGGAGCAAGAGACACAGGGTTCACAGACAAAATCAACAAGGACGAGTAGAAAGAGTGCACGGAAAAGCAACATGTCTCCCACTCCTCCTAAGCCAATTCCAAAAAATCCAAAGAAGTCAACACCTGTTAAATTCCACATACCACACAAAGACCAAATCCCAATTTGGATGCATGACTTTATTGAAAAGGTTACAGATGTACCCGGTGATGGCCATTGTGGGTTCCGAGCAGTTGCGGTCCTACGTAACTTGACTGTTGATGATCACCAAATAGTTCGGTACAACCTTTACAAAGAACTTGTCGGTGTAGAAAATGCCCGCTATCGGAGGATGATTAATGATGATAGACGGTATAAAGAGGTCTCAGACGCTCTATCCTACGACGGTATTGGGAATGCACCACGGGATAAATGGATGACCATGCCTGATATGAGTTTTCTCATCGCATAGAAATTCAACCAAATGGCTGTTGTGTTGTCCATTGGGAAATCAAAACCCTATTTCCCTCTATGTGGTCCACTGCCGCCGCCAAGTATCCATCCGTTGATGTGTCTGGCATATGTGAATGACAACCATTTTATGGCATTGAATTTGAAGGATGATTGTCTGATTCCTCCCACTTCCGCTCTATGGAGACAATACCATCGAGAGGATGCAGACACCTGACTTGATAGATATGCCAGCCGGATGACAGATTATAATGAGCTAAGTCAGGCGGCGGTATGTAAATCTTGATCCCGATGAGAGGGTTGGTCCTGGTCCTGGTCCTGGTCCTAGTGTAAAGGTTGAAGTGGATGATAGTCTCATTGATCTTTCGGCGCCATAGATTAGATATATATCATTAGTTTAGTTGAAATGTATATCATTAGGTGAAATGTGTAATGATATAAATTCAACTCTTTTTTGGT
>Ga0315914_1004069_pt1 | contig 21931 bp, 11 predicted proteins | sample MpolenodulesMG_FD_203920 | JGI IMG/M metagenome (GOLD analysis project Ga0315914, IMG submission 203920) | Medicago polymorpha root nodule microbial communities from Los Angeles, California, United States - elongated nodules | ecosystem: Host-associated > Plants > Roots > Nodule | place: USA...
GGGAGGTTCTTGTTTTTTGTGGAAATAGAGGGGAGGTTTCTGTCATTCAAGCAAAACTCAGGGGAGGTCTATTTAATTTCCCTTTTTTTCAATTATAACTTTAATTAATACTACTTTCTCCGCTGCCAATTCAATATATTCTACTTTACATTTAGGATAAAGAAGAATGCATCAATACTTGACAAAGACACTTAAAACCATTGTTCTCCATCTTTCATTTATACAATTGTCTTAATATGTGTGAACTGGACAATTGACTCATTTAAACTGGGACGGAGGAAGTATATCATAGCACCTGTAACCATAATGATGGGATGTATATCCTAAGAACACACATGGTGTGGAGCCATGTTGAAGCTTATGTATAATGGTGTAGGGAAATAGAGGATAACATAAACAACCAAAGAAATACAACTTTAACCTAACAAAATTTATCCATCTGTATTGATCAGAACACCTATCACCCTATATAATATTCTCTCTGTTTTGATCACATCAACTTATAACTTGTTCATAGTAAATTTTTATCCATCTGATATTTCTCAAATTAAAGAAGTATTATTTTCCATTATGCACAATTAATTAATGTGTTTGTATATGCAGTACCACAGTGTCTGGATGGACGTTCATGATCTCAGTTGGATTTCAAGCAGCTGCAAGGTTTGATTCTCCTTTAATATTTATTGATCGATTTCTATTAATCATTGGTTGAGGTTGGAACTTCCACAAGTTGTTCCTTGTTTTTCTTGACATATGTTCGTTATTACTTGTTATGCAGTAGAATACAACTCTGAAATACAATTTTTCTTTCAATGGCTTTAACTTTTTGTACAGTTGATTTTCAATTGCATGTATGTACTTTCAGAAAGCTCTAAAATTGATTTTAACTAACATTTTCAAGGGAGATAGGTAGCTCACTTGATTGTAACCACGACAAAAAAAATATTTAATCAACAAATTGTTTTTAGTTAAATTAAGAGCATAATGACTTCAAAGAAAATAGAAAGTAATCCCACTAGACTCTAATAAGTTGTCAAGTGCTCATGTATATTATTAAAAAAGGAAAAAAATACTTTAAAAATTGGGAGACATAAACCAAACCCAATTTATCCACAAAAAAGTGTAGGTTTACCTAAACAAGTAATAAGAAAATTAAAATTAACACAAGTGGATCATAACCTCTTAATCAGACGTCTTCGTTGCAGCGAATGGAACAACCGTCAACACGAAAGCAAATCCATGCACCATCCTCTCGCTACAACCAACGACATGAAGTTAAACACTCTTTTGAGCCCCAAACTAAGCACCAAATAGTAGCCTACTTCTGGCGTGGAGGAGGAAGATTGAAAATACCAAAATCAGAACCACCGTCTAGAAAGATTTGGAGCAACACAACATCCCAACCCTTATTGGACCTTGAAGAACGACATCAACCGTGACGATGACAACGACAATAGATCGGGAATCCAGGCATTAATTTGAAGATTTTCAGAAATCTTTAGTGTTGCCGCTAAAAATATGAATACGAATGTCATTAAGAAATAAAAATATATTGTTAAGAGTCTTACATTAGATAAAAGATAATCTAAACAAATGTGTTAGGTTAAATCATAATTTTTAAGATGGTATATGTTGGATGAGAGACTGTCTTGGATCCAACCATAATTTCTAAGAAATATAAATAAGAGTGAAGACCTAATTTTGCCACTTACAATTTTCTCTTGACCCAATTTAGTTCTCGACAAAAAATAATATCCAAACTATTATCTGATATTTTGATATTGGGGAGAAATTAGTCTCTCTTTTATAATGAGCCAGAGATTAGTTTGTCATCCATATAAAAATTGTAAGAGATAAACTTTACACGATGTACTTTTATATGTTGTTGGGTTCTTATAGTTCAACAATAAGGTAGATTCGTTTGGTGTAAATGATATGATAAAAACATGATAATAAGTTAGATAAGAATAAGATAATAAAGTGACAATATATACCTTCATTCTATTATGTGTTGGTGTACATGTGGTAAGAAACAAAGTAATATTATTTTATTCTGCTGGTGCACAAAACAAGATATTTAAATAGAACATGATAGTTTTATCAGATGAGTCTTTATAGTTTTCCAAATAAGAAAAACAAGGTACCATAGTTATAATGCATCTAGATTTTTGTTTTAATTTACTTCACTCACTTGTTGTTTATTACATCTATCTCTTCTGTCTTTATCTAAATATCAATTTCAATATTCATTTTAAATAGTTATGGTAGAGATGCAAGCATTCTTTAAAAATAAATCATATTTGAATTTATTTATTTAACTTATATATGCATCAAACCATAGCTACTTTTACATTTTTCCAAATTAGTCATTTTTCTTATATATTTAACTAATATTGAAAAACTATTGTTTCTTATGAGCATGCAGTGTGAGAGTGAGCAATGAATTAGGGGCAGGAAATTCAAAATCAGCTTCATTTTCAGTGGTGGTGGTAACAGTGATTTCATTCATAATATGTGCTATTATAGCACTTGTGGTGCTTGCATTAAGGGATGTTATCAGCTATGTCTTCACAGACGGTGAAGAGGTTGCTGCTGCTGTCTCAGATCTCAGTCCACTCCTTGCTCTTGCCATTGTCCTCAATGGCGTTCAGCCTGTCTTATCAGGTACAATTATCTTTCATCTTATATTTCATTTTTGCAAAATTTTCTTTTGCTTTAGATTACTACCATTGATGCAAAAGGAGTCAAATGAGATTATAAAATTCCACCATGGGCTATTTTGATGAGTGGTCAACCGATAAATACTTGAAAATAATTTGAAACTTACTTTAAAAACGACAAATTTTGTCTTGTAGAAGTTGATGTGCATCTCTGCCTCGTCTTCACAATTAAGACACTCATTTGATTGATGTTGGTTCGACAAAAAGAAAAATATGAATACTCAAAATTTGATTTATATTCTTATTTCTTCTAAAATTTTGTCGAACTGACACCAATCAAATCGTCGTCTTAATCATAATAAGAATTTAAATCATGAACTTTAAATTTCAAAAAACGTCGATAGTTTCAAATGATTTTTAAGAATTGGTACGCCGCATAAACCACTTACCTAGATTGTAAAACCCACTACCGTAAATATTTTTGAATCAATCATTTTAAACATTTCTTGTTAGCTAAACCATTAGGTTTATAAAGTCAAATTCTAATCTTATTATTTATATGAAAGGGGTGGCCGTTGGATGTGGATGGCAAACATTTGTTGCATATGTAAACGTTGGTTGTTATTACGGACTTGGCATACCGTTGGGTGCAGTTCTTGGTTTCTATTTCAAGTTTGGTGCAAAGGTATATATGATTTTTCTATCTAAAATGCTTTCCATGTTAGATTTTAGCTCTTAATATTGAAGTTTGTTTTTGTGTATAGGGAATATGGTTGGGAATGTTAGGTGGCACGGTTTTGCAAACAATTATTTTAATGTGGGTAACATTTCGAACGGATTGGAATAATGAGGTAAAACTTTATACACCCTCCTCTAGTGTGTACTCTCACTATTTTAGGGTTAAGTCTCGCAGATTTTCTATGTCACTTTTCTCTTATTAATTAACTCTCCTAACTCTTCTTATAGTGGCAAGTTAGGAGAGTAATACTAAGTTCAAAATATCTTGTGATATGGTGAAATACAATATAGTCATTATATGTCATTGTAAAACTTTTACATTGTCAATGCATCTTTTATTTTCTTTATTTTTATTTGTTATCTCGTTTTAGTGTTTAACCGTACTTGAATGAAAGTCTCATGAAGTTTACTTAATAGTCTCATCAGTTTGATATCTGATTCGATTATAAAACATTGCTTGTTTCTTAATGAAAGTGTTTTGTATCTGCAGGTTGTAGAATCAAATAAGAGGCTAAACAAGTGGGAGGGCAAGACCGAGTCACTCCTCAAAAATTGAAGCTCTTAACGATTTCGCAACGTGATTAATTGATCACAAGTCCAAATAAGTATTATAGAGAAGTATTTCAAAATACCTCATATTTTAAAAAAAAAATTTTATAGAAAAGAAGAAAAAAAAATCGAATTAGTGAGTGTCGCGATATAGATAAGCGGCTTTTTTTTGGTTTTTTGAAAAATTAAAAAAATAAAAATAATTAGTTTGGAAGTTTGTACTTTTTTTAGGGAAGAGTTTGTACTTATCTACTCTGAGTAATGTATTGTGTAAAAATCACAGTCTTAGTAATATCTCTTTTTATAAAAAAAAAAAAATGTATCATGATTTATGAAGTTAATAAATATTATTAAAAATCCACCAATAATTGGTATGAATACAAAGCATGTCTAGTTGGATTCTGACTCGTAGCAAAAATGGGAGCTTAAGAAATATTGCTCAGATCCGGCTCATAAGTAGTAATCTTCCATTGTCCTTTAATCGAATGACGACTATATCGAAGAGAGTACTCTGAACCATTGTCCTTAAAATGCATGACAATGGAAGAAGGAAGCAATGTCCTTAAAGATATACACAGAGGGATAGTCAGGCATCACTTGGTGGCACAATTGTTAACAAGAGAGGCTTTATGGGTCAGGTAATAATAGCCCATGATGGGCACAAACTCTAAGGAATACGTAAAGACATGCGACAAGTGTCAACGACATGGAGAAATGCATGTGCACCCCCTGGCCAAACTCAATGTGATGTCGTGTAATAACATGTCATCTTAGGTTATTATTAGCATGTTTTTCAGTCATTTTCAGTAGGTTTTAGTAGCAAAAATGAGGAGTATTAGAACGATTGTCTATGATTTCAGGACTTTTGTACTGTTTTCTATATTTGAGTATGCAATTCTAGTTTTTCCGAAACATAGCAACTTTAGGGGGTTTCTGAAGTAATTCACGAATAAATCATGCAAATCGGCAAGTCAAGAACATCCGAAGATTTGTGAAGACTTTGGCAAGACCAAGAATGAAGATTCAAAAGGCCTCAGGAGACTTTATTGTGGGAGGAATTATGCTCCCAAGTTCCGAGGCAAGTTATTTGAAGACGAACACCTAAAACGACGGGAAATCAGAGAAACTGGGCCTGTGAAGCATCACCATGCGCCTAGAGCATACACAATGCGCCTAGGGCATGGTTTCTGCAAGCCATGCGCCTAAAACATGGTTCTGGCTGCACTCACATGCACCTAGAGCATTGTGCATGCCCCCCGAGCATCCAAAATGTGTGGGGCGCAAGCGTCTTTTCATGTTTTTGTGTGGGTAAAGCCCGTGGTTTTAGCCCAAACCCAGTTAGAAACTCTCACTATAAATACCAGTCTTCCTCATTCAGAATTTCTCGTTCAGAATAGTGTCAGTTCAAGAGGAAGGCAATTCTAGAGCTTTGGAGGAGTTTCTATCTTCTCCTTTATTTTCTAGGGTATGTTTGTATCTTTAGTAATTTGTTTTTAGTTACCATGTGTAACTAATTCTTTTTAGGTTAGAGTTATAAGATGAACCTCTATTTATTTTTGTTGGATATTTATTTAATTTAATGTCGTTTATATTTTCTTTATTTTATGTTCCTATTAAATTTTGTTAGGAATCTAGTTTATTTCTGTAGTAGCGCAACCCTAGATTAGATACTTAGGTTGTGACAGAGCCTAATATTGATATTACTATCTTGATGCTTATATTTTGATATTTATATCTTGCTATTAATATATATATGTCTAGGAAGTAATTAGTTATAGCTAGAGAAAGATACCGAAATCGAGTTGACCCTAGTAGTAAGTACTTAGGAGGTGATATTACTAATTTCGAGTAAAACCTGCTAAACCTATGTGGTAACTAGTTAATAATTAAGGAAACAAGTGTCTTCTTGAAGGAAATAAATTGTAACCTAATAGAACCATTCTCTTAAACCGTTAGTAAGGTAGCTGCTGATAGGGCTGCCCGTTTGTAGAACTACTAAGAGCGAGAGGGAGTGTGATATGAGTGTCCTAAGATTCATAGATGGATTGTTCTACATGAACACTGGCCAGGTGCAGCTTGACGACCGATTAGGCTAGTAAAGTCCCAACGGCCTTATCACTTGTATAATCTACCTAAGATAAATAAATGCGACATTACTGTTATTTAATATCCAACAATATAAATAGGGGGATTCAAAGAATCCTAACCGCTGCTTACTTTTCTGCAACTAAAATAGGTACATTGATCTATTGCAAATCTCTAACCCTTAATTATTTTATTTTATCGTCAAACTAAAAATAAGCAATGTGAATTGTTTGGACAAAACGACAATCCATGTGGATACGATACTCTACTTATCACTTTATTACTTGGTAAACAATTTGGTGCACTTGCCTAATCCGCACATCAAGTTTTTGGCGCCATTGCCGAGGATTGTTGATATTTTCGACTAAATAATTCAAATTACTTATTTTCTATCTTTGTTTTTTTGTCATTTATTTTTGTGCATTTTATTTTTCTGTTTTCAATAAACATCAAAAATACAAAAAAAAATCAAAAATTTCAAAAATATTTAGTTCGAGTTCAATCATTTTATTAGAGTGTAGTTTATCATATAATTTATTTTAGTCATACTAACATAGTTTATTTTTCTGTTTGCATCTAGTTTATTTTCCATTTAGCACTAACCATTTTCTTTTCTTTTATTGTCATTTATTTTAGGAGTCATTTTATTGTGCATTAGGGTTAGATAACCATATCATAATAATAACATTAAGTCATAATAATTGGTAGCATTAATAGGTAGTCGTAAAAGAAATTTATAGAGGTTCTACATGGTTATGAACCCATCATCAAATCTAGCTCTAACTTGAGGGTTTGGAGAGGCAGGAATACTGGTAGACACGGGTACACTAGTAGTAAATGGAGGCAGAAAGGTTCCCATTTCTGGTTTTTTCATTCCATCGGCAGTCGTCAGAGCAGTTATAGGAGTGGTTACTCCCATTTTCATCGAAACCGGCATAGCCATGGTTGCCCCATGACCGTTGATCCACTAGCACCCACTGTAGGGGAAGATGCCTGTGTAGATTGTGTTTGTGAAGAGGATCATGATTATTGTGATGATGCAAAAGCACCACTATTGGTGGTTTAGTCATTGTTTTCAAAGTTTTACCACTTCTTAAATGCATGCACAAACAAGAGTTTTTCCATAAAAAGTTTGCTAAAAATAGTTAGAGATTTCCATAAAACAATTTTCACAAGAACAATTAGAAAAATATTTGAAATGTTATGGAAGTTACTTCCAAAAATTGCACAAATAGGGTCCCACCGGGCATGCCAATTTGTTTACCGGTGTTTTTGGTAAACAAGAAGGGTTGATTTTGGTTATTACAAGCAGGATCAAACCAAAAATGCTAGGACATGTTGTGAAAAGTTTTTCCATAAAGTGAGTGAACATTCATCTAATTCATATGTTGCTTTATGAACAAGACGAATTTTTATGGTGTCTTTCGACAAGAAAAAAAAAAGGTAAAGTAAAAGAAAATGCAATAAATGAAAATAAAAGACTTTAAAATTTTAAAACTCATAAAATTAAATAAAAGGGAAATTGCATTGCATTAATGTAGAGGTGGTTCGACAAATCAGATTACATACATTCTGTATGACTCTTTTCTCTAGACGTCAGTACTTCGAGTGCTTAGAATTTCTATAATTGATTTGCGACCTATTTTCCATATGGAAAACTATTATTTATACATAGTAATATATCTTAAAAAGGCTATCTACAACGATCAGCACTTCTTCCATCGAAAACCACTAGTCCCCCACATCTTCACTAAGGAAACAACTACTTTTTGAATTCAAATTCTTTCCTCTTCGATGGTAACCGCTTGGCTTCATCCAATTTGCATCCTGCCTCGCGTCTTGTACAACCTCGCAATTTTTAAACTCTTCCAAACGCCAAGTCCAGACTCTGTCGAAATCCCCATGTTGAAGATAAAGACTTTGATTCTTGAAAAGTCAAAAATCAACAAATGTTGACTGCATTAATTGAGCCTGTCGAAATTACAGGTTAACAGTTGGTCATGCTTTGCGCAACATTGTTGCTGCTATGGAAGCCCAAGTAACAAATCCCTCGTTTTATAAGGCACAACATCACATAGCACCTCATCTTCATATTCTCCAATTGTGAATGACACTCTCACTTGTTTGGTCATCAAAACATCAGCCATATCTTGGAACTTCGGATCCTCGAGACTATAAAGTATGTATGGTGATGCTCAAGTATCGGAAGTTCCCACTTCTCCACCATGGTTGTACTTGCTAGGTTGATCCAATATTTTCTATAAATGTACAAGCCACAAAATTTATCATTCACAAGACATCTTGTAAAGAAAATATTTTTCTTTTGATTGGCTTCCACGAAATAGCACTAAGAAAATAAAAATTGAAACTTTTTTTCTCTTTTTTTTTTTTTGAATAAACAATATACAACAAGGGTTGTATGATAACTTTGGAGAAAGAACAACAAGGAATGATGACACTATGTCATCTCTCTTTTATTAGTCATTTTTATCCATTTTTTAGTTAAATTCATTGTAATTATGGGAGTTGGAAGCTAAAAAAGTACAAAAAGCATTGAAGCATAAGATATCACAATCGGGTGCCAATTTCATGCAATCGGGCACCGATTTCAGGCCTTAAAATACCAATTCCTTTTGACATTTTTCGGGCGCCGATTTGGACAAATGGGGCGTCGATTTCACAGGAGCGGGCAATTGATTTTTGAGTTAGTGATGATTTCGGACCACGATTTTAGCAGATCGGGGCCGAGTTTTACTGTGTCTATATAAGGAAAACACATTTTCTGAAGAAGGGTTCAAAATTTTAGAGAGAAAAGACATATTTTGGAGTTGAGCAACTGGAGATCCGATGGGAGACCATAAAAAATCATAGTCAATCCTTCAATACATGTAATGAATCTTTATTTTGAATTAGTTGTTTGTACTTTAGCTATGAGTAACTAATTTCATTATGGTTGAGATTTAGATGAATCTGATGTAATTGTATGGCTTCTTAATTTGTATGAACTCCCTGGAATATCAATGAAAATCTAGTTTTATTTATGTTTACTTATGTTTAATGATGTTTGTATGTTTATGATTGACTACTAGCACTAGCATCTTGAATGTATGGATTGATCTTATAACTTGAGTGACCACTAGTCATGGCTTCTGAATCTGATCTAGGAAATATGGTTAACCAAAGTAATTAAGCTAGAGATGAAGAATTATTAGGTTATGATCTATAGATTAACGAACTATTATAACCTCCAACGGTTCTAATTCACTTAAGAGATTAAGGGGTTAATACTTTAGGAGAGGATTCTAGGTCAAAAGATTGAGTATAACCATTTTTTTAATCTATCGTTAAACTAGGTAGACATTGATTGGAAAGGGATGCAAACTATCATATACAAACATCAGAGGATTCGAATGTCTTAACCATTAGTCTCATAAATTTCTAAAACCAAATTTAATCGTCTTTTCAACCTTTTGTGTTACTAAAACCAACCAAACTTCCCAGGGCAACCCTGAATTTAATATATCATTTATGTTAATGGCATTGTCGAGTAGAAGTTAACAACGGTCCTCGTTAATACGATATCTATTATTACTTCGATAATTTTTGGTACACTTGCCAAAATCTTATCAAGGAATAGTCGTGAATAAAAGGTAAGAAAATAAGAAATTCAAGAAAGTGGAATATAGGACCTAGAAATTTAACAAAAAGGAACAGATGAAAATATAACAAGGAACTGGAACAATAATATAACAAGAAATATCAAGGAATTAGAACAATGAACGAAACAAGGATTTCGAGAGGACTAATCCTAGAAATAAATAAAAGGAAACGGTGTATGATATTGACCTAGTTTTCCTTGGTGATTTATAAATCCCTTCTTTTGTTATTATTGTTCCAGTTCCTTGTTATATTTTCATCTCGAAACCCTTGTTTCGTTCATTGTTCTTATTTATAGTCTAAGCTTGAAATACTAGAAATAATAAATTCGCAATACCATGCATTTACCAAATACATTGATAAGTGCATGTTTGTTATCTAGAAAGTAGGCACTAACATGATTAAAATTCCCGCTAGCCACTATAATGACATAGAGCACTACTATTAAGCATTTAGAGAGGCTAGAAGAATAAAAAAGATCATCTAAAAATCAACCCAAAAATTGCATATTAAAATGAAGAAAATTGGACTTCTAATAGCTGTTTTATTTAACACTAATCAGCCCACTAAAACTTCTTGTCATGTGAATTTGGGCTTCACCATATGTCTTCCAGTTGGACAATTGTTGTCTACACTCCAAACAATGCTAAGAAACATTAGAAAATGACAAACTAACCCCTGAGTTCCATCGGCAGTTAACTGCCGCCGGTTAAAATACATTGGCAGTTAACTATCGAGAGGTTGCTTTGAATTGGAGATGATTGGTGACCAGTCTTCTTGGGGTAAAATGAAGTAGATGTAGTTTTACCCTAAGAAGGTTGGACAACCTTCCTGTGGTAAAACTAAATTTGCAGATTTAGTTTTACCCCAGGAAGGTTGGTTTTCTGGTGGATTTTTTTTTATCCCAGATTTAGTTTTACCCCATTGTAAATGTATCCATTATATTAATAAAATGAGATTTTATGTCTATTATTTTTGTTCCTTTATTTTTGTTTATATTTGCATTTATTTTACGATTGCGTATTGAATAAATAAATTTGAATAAAGTGAATTCAAATAAAAGTTGTGTATTAGATAAATAAATTCGAATAAAGGCCAATTAAACCTAGCGTAAATTCAAATAAAAATTGTGTATTGAATAAATAAATTTGAATAAAGACTAAATAAACTCAACGTGAATTCGAATAAAAATTGCATATTGAATAAATAAATTCGAATAAAGACTAAATAAACTCAGATATAGTGACATAATTACACAAAATCAATTAAAAAAATACACAATTTTATTTAGTTTTAATTCCATCTACATTACATTGCATTCTCCCTAAATATATGTGGTATCATCATGATGTTGGATTTAAATTTAATTCTTGAATGTTTGCTGAAAATTGAAGTGTCGTATACTTAGTGTAAAAATTTGCAAGTCTGTTTGAAAACTCAAAAGAATGAAGAGAACAACACATGTATTCTACAAAATCAACTATATAGGTTTTCACATTGAATTCTCTCATAAGATGAATAGGAAAGTAAAGGAATGAGGTGCATTCCCTTACGCCCCACTCATCTTATACAAGGGAATTCGATGTGAAAACTTATATAGCTGATTTTGCAGAATACTTGTTGTGTTCTCTTCATTCTTTTGAGTTTTCAAACAGACTTGCAAACCATTACCCTAAGTATAAGACACTTCAATACCAACATCTTCAACAAACTAACAAGAATTTAATTTAAATTCCAACAAAATAAAGACACTACCTAATTTTTGAAAGGAACAATAGAACTTCCAGGTGAATGCTTAACAGTTGTTGTTTAACAGGTTTGACCTTATCCAATTTCAGAGTTAAGACAATTTTTGTAGTTGGAAGGTGCATTCCCCACCTAATCACGGTGTTCTGGCGGAATCAAATTGTTGAGAATATCTTTAGGCAATTTCAGCAACGTGACAAAGATATCGATCCACAGGAACATGAAGTGCTGCCAAAAAATCGAGAACATGCTCCCCATGTCGTCGTTCTTTAATTCTAGCTGACTGAACGTTATTCTCCCGTCGTCCAACGTTGGACGTTCATACCAAATGTATTCCACTCTCCTCGTGTCTCCGAGGTTGAGTCCTTAGTTGATTTCATCTAGTTGATCCTTGAGACCTTTTTACGTGACATTAATGTACCGAACCTTGAACATCTGAGGATTTCCACCGTTGAAGCGTATGGAAACACTGAACAAATCGGTCATTGTTTCAAACCTACCTACACCATAAAAAATTAAACAATCAATGAAAAACTCTTTCAAACATTTCATCAAACACTTGGAGTGCAAATTTTACATAAACCCTAAAACTCATTACTACAACATAAACATGCAAACATCTAAACAATTTAGCAATATAAGTCATTTACATGTAACATTGTATCATTTCTTGCAAAAAAAAATCAAAATTTAAACAAAATCCTAACACTAAAAAAATCTAATTTAAGAGAAAAAATCTAACATAAACATGCAAACATCTAAACAATTAAGCAATATAAGTCATTTACATGTAACATTGTATCATTTCTTGCAAAAAAAATCAAAATTTAAACAAAACCCTAAAACTAAAAAAAATCTAATTTAAGAGAAAAAAATCTAACATATCAACATAAAAAGGTTAACGGTGTTTGATTATGAAAACTTACTTGTTATTGGAGTGTTGTTTGATTTGAAGTTGAAGGAATTTTGGGTTTGGGTGATTTGAGAGAGATTTTTGAGATTTTAGATGGGAAATGAGGAATGAGGTTCTGTCTGCCTTTAAAACAGCACGCAGCGTGAGTTAACTCACGCAGGGGCATTTTGGTATTTTCAGTTGGGAGCAAGCAAAATGTGTTGGATAAAGAGCAGATTTCTAAAGCTAATCAGGCACACAGACTTCAACAAATAGGATTGAATTAATAACTACGTGCTAAAACAAATGGATAAAATGTGCATTTTTTTATATGTTTCCTTCCACATGCTTAGTGAACACTTGATCTCATCACATGATATTTCAGAGACTTGAATATAGTCATACTTTTAGACATATGTACATTGTCGTTTTATGCCATTAACATGGATGTTGTGTATTTGTTCACAGATTCATCTTTTTTGTTTATACTGACTTTGGATTTATATTGTATCGATATACTCTAACAATTTGAATGAATGAATGTTGTTTTTTGTCAAAAATAAAGGTAATTTATCGCAAAGGTATTTATCTAGTTCTAATTTGAAAAGTATTGACCCCCATTTGAGAAAGTCAAAAGTCAAATATGAGACCTAGATTTTCTTTTAAAAATTGTGGTAATTTATCCAACCACCGAAAAAATAAGTGTTGGGGGATCAAAACCATCACTTTACAAAAGAATATTATTAGGGTTTTCGAGTCCTTGATGTGAGCCACTATTGTATCACGTTGATGCATAGAGTTGGACTGTAATTGAGTAGTAAACTCTGAATCACTTAAAGCTTGTAAGCAAGAGTTTATTCATTTTCTAGGAGAGTGTCTCCATTTATGTTACTTTAAGGACGACCATTGCATCGAATTGGGTCAACAAATACTGTGTTTTTTCCTTCTTGCACTTTACATTAAGTTATTTATTATTGTTATATGTGTTGTTACGATGTCTTGACATTGCAGTTCGTCATTTATGATGTCCTGACATTGTATACGACATTTGTCCTCTACGATTCTAAAATTTCAATTAAGAGTAAATTTGCAAGCAAACACTTGCGAATGAATAACTTGCAAATTTACTTATATGACTAATTTTCATTAGTTTTTGGATAAATTATCTATCATTCTTCGAAGGCAGCCTAAATAAAATCAAAACATTGATCACAGAAAAAAAAAACTAATAAAAACATTCAAAACTGTTGTTTCGAAAACCATATCATATTGTTCAATCGATTAAACTTGTTTTTTGATCAACTATAACTTTGGTTAAACATCAAGGTGAAACTTAGTAATCCCAACTTAGTTTAAACCAATTAAACTTTAAACTTGCATTTACTCTAAAATTAAATTAAATTTTGAAAACCAAATCAAATTCTTCAATCGATTGAACTTTGAACTCTCCTTTACTTTATTTATGTTTGAAAGCTCGATCGTAATTTCATCCCTATTCAGGATATTTAAACCATTTGAGCTTATAAACAAGGTTCTCTTTAATTTGATTTCCAATCAGTTTTTAAAACATTAATTTAAACACATCTAATACGGTTACGTCTAGCATGCCAAAGTGCATTTTCTATGGTATGGTGCACAAAAATGAAAATACATATAATAACCAGTTTCTTGGTTTTATTGTGTTTTTGACATTGAACCCTAATGTTGTGTTTAATGTTATTATAGACACAACACAATATTTTTCATTATTACACAATTGACCCCAAACATAATTAATGTGTTGTATTGGTGTTTATTATAAAGTAAGACATAATAAATGACATAAAATATATTACAAATTAATTTGGATCTGTAGAGTATGTGGTGAGATAACATCTTGTTTCAGATCCAAAGATTTACCAAGTTCATCATACACCACTCTGATTCTTGTTTTTCTTTGTAATATAAGTTCTCTGATAGCTAACCTCAAACCTTTCGTCATCTGCGTCCATCATAGATCTCACCTCAAAGCCTTGTTCTAATTGTGATCCCTTTTCCCCATTTACAAAAATAAAAGGCGTTCTGAAAATTTGGTAAATGATCAAGTATAGTTCGTTTTTTAATTGGTCTGTAAAAAAAAACCTTTTTTATTGCAAAGATCGTAATTAAGTTCGTTTAATTATAGGTGAATTAATTAATTAATTAAATTGGTTTTGAATTGTGCAGGGTAATGATGTTGATTTTGATTCTGGGGCCAAGGTTGAAGACAGTTGCAATAATGGATACTCTGATAGTGATGTAGATGAACATGTAGAGTTTGAAAACGGTTGCGTTGGTGGTGGCTGCACATTTGGCGAAGAAACAACAGTGGATGGTCCAGAAGATATTGCGAAAGTTAATTTTACCCAAGTAAGTCTTTAAGATTTAATGTTGTTCCACTTTCCGGATGTGTCTATGGCTTTCATGTTTTATAACTGGTATGTTAGAACTAAAGGTTTTTCTTGTAGGAAGGATAAGGTAGTTAAAAATTGTAGGGGAGAAATTAAACAACAGACTTTTGTATGCCATAGAAGAGGTTACATAATGAAAATTATAAAAATTATATTCGTAAAAGAAAAGCAAAGCCTAAATCTAGGTGTGGTGGTGATGTAAGATGTCAGGTTCATGTGGACTCAAATTGTGAAAGGTGGTGCATTAAGTTTATCTGTGATGTGCATAACCATTCATTTGTAGACAAAGTTTTTAGTGGTATGCTTCCAGCACATAGGAAAATGAGTGATTATGACAAGTATCAAATGAGCATTATGAGTAATGTGGGGGTGAAGACAGGACATATATTTGGTTTGTTTGCTCATCAAGCAGGAGGTTACGACAAAGTAGGGTATCATAGACGGGACATGTATAATGAGAAGCAAAAAAAAGAGAGAGAGCAATTTATGTGATACAAAAAAGACACTGGATTTTCTAAAAAAGTGTTCATTGAAAGATGATAGTTTTTATTGGAGGCACAATGTAGACAAAGATGGTGGTCTAGAGCACTTGTTCTTGTGTGATGGTACTGCTCGGAATGATTGGTCTGTTTTTGGGGATGTGTTGTCTTTTGATGCTACTAATAAAAAAAAATATTTGTGTCTAGTTGTGGTTTTCTCTAGGGTTAACCACCATAATCAGAGCATTGTGTTTTCTGCGGCTATTGTTGGAAATGAGACTTACGAAACATATGTATGGTTGCTAGAACGCTTTCTCGAGGCAATGGGTGGCAAGAGTCCAATTTCGGTGATTTCAGATGGTGATATTACCATGCGCAATGCTATAAAAAGAGTATTTCCAAAAGCTTGTCATCGTCTTTGTGCTTGACATTTGATACGCAATGCTACCACTAATGCAAAAAACCTGCAATTTGTTACAAAGTTTAAGCAATGCATGCTAGGAAACTTTGATGTCAGTGAGTTTAAGCGCAGATGGATAAGATGGTTGCCGAGTTTGGACTTGAAAATTATAATTGGGTTTCTGAATTGTATTCGAAGCGTGAAATGTGGGCAACAACCCACATTAGGGGTATTTTCTTTGATGGGTTTAGGACAACGTCTCGAGAAATTGTTACATTAGGTAAATTTAAAGGATAATTTGTTAGATTTTATTCATCAATTTATATATTGGATAAATTATACGCGGTTTAGAGAATTTGAGGCTGATTTTACATCATCATTAGGGGATCATGAGTTGCAATCACAATTGGTTAAGTTGGAAGAGTCTGCGGCAAAAGTATACACGCGTGAGATATTAATTCTGCTTGTCCCAATATTTAATAGGTCGTGTACATGTACGGTGATAGGCATAAAACAAAGTGGTTCGTTGTTTAATTATTGTGTTTCTAGGTATGATAGGAAAGGTGTTGAATGGATTGTTACATTTTGTCAAGAAAAGCTTGAGTTTAAGTGTTCATGTCAAAGAATGGAATTGTATGGTATTCCTTATGAACATATGATTTCTGTGTCTGTGTCGTTTGAAATTGTTAACTTGCTAGAGTGTGTCATCATGCCTAGATGGACGAAATCCGCAAAGGATCTTATACCTGCTTTTGAAGGAAATAATAATTTTGGTAGTGATCCTGCTTCGGTTAGTGCTTTCTTGTGGATTGTTGAGTCATGTAAGAGGATAGCTAATGTACAGTTCGATGTGGAAAAAAAGAACATGTAAGGACAACTCTTGACATGGTTGCAAGACACACTACATCATTGGAGTCGATATGTAATGCGAGTGAAACATAGTTGACATGCAAAAATCCTTATATGGAGGGTGCACTGAAGAATCCACTTAGAGCAAGAAGGATGAGAAACATTTTCTACTGATATATCCCCGATTTTGTTTAGCATATGATTGATTTTAAAAGACACATAATGATATATATATATATATAGTAAAAATGTGTTAAATTATATGAATAATTAATATAGTAATATTTATTTTCAAAGTAATTAATTATATATATACCAACATTATATTGGTCAAATTAAACCATTAATAAAACATTAAATTTGGTTAAAAGTAATTCACATTTGATTATATATTACTTTTAACCAAATTTAATGTTTTATTAATGGTTTAATATGACCAATATAATGTTGATATATATATATATATATAATTAATAATTTGAAAATATATATTACAATTTTAATTATTCATATAATTTAATACATTTTTACTAAATATGTGTTTATAATCGGTCAACATAGTTTTGAAAGAAAAGACAAAAAAATATTGGTAGTAAGTGTTAAAAATCCATTGGTTTAAATAAAACAATATTATTTAGTAAATGTCTGGTACTTTCTCTATATTTCAAGATTATTAATAATAAGAAACTCAACACACACAACAAAGAAATAACTATGTTTCAAAAGGGAGGTCATTCTTCCTGGTAGAAAAAAGATGGAGAGCTAGATTATATCATTAAGTGTCCTTTAAAATCAATCATAGAATAAACAAAACCGGGGTTATATCAATAAAAAATGTTTCTCATCCATCTTCTTCCCAAACCAAATTCAAAACACCAAGTGGAGTGCATACTTGTGGGGCATGTGGGAGAAATAGGCCCAATAGGAAGTCATGTCACATTCCAAGTTCAAGTAAAGTACTTGAAGAAAATATCTATGAAGACATGTTATGTGTGTTGTTCTGATTTTAAACATGGTAGTATAGTATAGTAGTGATGTATTTTATTTCAGACTTATGTGATGTGTAAGACATATATGTTCTAATTGTTGTTTTAAAGATATATATAAGTTTGGTAGAATTTAGTTTGTGTGAATTTGTAAGATGTTTGTTCGGCATGAGTGTTGATTTTAGAGACTATGTGTCTGTGTGAATGTATAAAATGTGTGGAAGGTTGATGGATGGTAGAAGTATGTGAACTTTGCAAGCAATATGTGTAGCACATTTTTTTCAGGTTGTTTACAGTCCATGCTCACAATAGTATGTGAACTGTGTAAGCAATAAGGGTATCACTTTACAGGTTGTCCAAAGTCCATGTTTATTCAAAGTTTGTATTATATGAACTGTGCAAGCAATTAGTGTAATACTTTTTTTCTAGGTTGTGCAAAGTATAAGTTCATTCAAAGGTTGTAGTATGTGAACTGTGCAAAAATTTAGTGTAACAATTATTTTCCAGGTTGTGTGAATGCATTATCAGCTATAGAATTAACATTATAATGAATGGAAACATAATATTGGGAAAATAAGCACATAGTCATTTGATAGGATAAAATATGTTGAGCTTTTTTTCCTTCATCACCTTGACTTAACCGATGATGCAAGAAAAATAGTTAGAATATAAGATTACATATTAGTACATAACAATTTTAAATTGTTTGGGCTGAATCATAAGATTTAACTAGGCTCCAGCCCAGTCATAACCAAAATTACACAAAAAATGGGTTCATAAACCCAAAGTTAAAAAAAATAAAAAAAATAAAAGATATGAAATTCGAACTAAAGAGCATAGAATTACAAAAAGCCAACAATCCTCACTTCAACATCCTCTTTCAACTTGTTATGGAGTCCAAGTATCAAAGTCGCAGCTATTCACATACGGATACCATTCTCTTCAATGTACACGTAAAATGAATATTCATATTAGTTTTGACACATAAATGAAATAACTAATTTTCGAATTGATAACAACATGCATTTGTGTTTTGATTATACCTTCCCAACAACTTCATTTGTGAAATAATTGTCACGCTCTAGCCAATCCAAAATCCACAAAGCAGAATTCTCACTTGACCCACAATTAGGAATACCTCTCACTTCCTCAACTTTCCAAGCATTGAAACTGTAATCACGACCAACAAACTTTGGTCCATATTGGGGGGAATAGATAATGTTTGACCAAGTGGTAGCCTTGCAAACATAAACCATGATTTGAATGAAATTTAAAAATAAAAGGTGACTAAAATGAACATGAATATAAAAAAACTTAATTTACCACGACTTCAATCATTCTACGCCTATCCATGATGTTGCTTGCACACAAATATGAATCTAGGTGATAAGCCTTTTCTCATCTATGGAAATGACCATCAAGAACCAATGTGGATAGACACTATCATACATTGTTTGAATAGGAACACACACCTAAGATGGAAAAAATAATAAATATATTAATGGTAATTTATTTGGTTGATCTTAATCTACATTAATATTATTGGTCTATTATCTTACATATTTAAGTTTTTTGAATGGTTCCATCTATTCCTTTCTGTATTTAAGTAGCAAGTCATGACATGTTTCACCTTTGAACACATCAACCTAACATTCCTCGATAAGTTAACATATTATAACCAGAGTACAATTGTTATAACCTTAAATGAATTTAAGTGTTCGTAGATTACCGCAAATGAAGGTGGAATACACCAAACATCTTTCAATGTAGTATTTGCATGCTTCCAACGCAATTTTTCACATACAAGTTTGATAATCTTCATAGTATTTAAATTTTTTTGTTATAAAGGTCAGATTTTTTTTTTTTACCTGAGGTGTAACAAATTTCCCAGGTACAAAACATGCAAAACTCACACGGTTTTTAAATAATATTAAGAAACTCGTTGAATACGAAAACTTAATCCTTTCTACCAAACTTGTAGAATAAATATGAACACACTTGTATCTCCATTGGTTCAAGAAACATGTCAGCAGTGCATCTAAACAAAGTTTGTGATGAAAACTTCTTTGGCAAATAAGATGAAGGAGTTCTGGTAGGCTTTGGAATGTCTAGAGTCATCGATCTCTTTTTTATAGTCATCAACGGTAGTGAAGGAGTCTCCACGGGTTTATTGCCACTTCCTTCACCAAAGGTCATCATATTGGTCTTTGTAGGTCAACTTCCAAATAGTTTCTTCAAAAATGATCTTCCATTTCCTTTTAATCAGTTGCTGCCATGTTTGAGTTGTTTGGGTGTGTGTTGGAACAAAATGTGTTTAACATTACCTTTTGAGTTTTGATGATAACAAGGTATTAAAAGTATCAATTGGATATGCTAATATTTGTTCAATTATGCAGGACCATAGACAAAAATTTAGTGTCTCTTTGAAGCATAGGTTCTGATAGAACAAATGAGAGCAATGGAATCAACAAAAAGGAAGCTTGAAGCATTTGAAGAAAGAGGTTCTGAAGACAAGCGGTTCTGAAGAAGCTGACGTCATCAAAAACACCTCTTCAGAAGCAGTTCACCAGAAGCTAACGTCATCAGAGGTTCTGAAGATCATCAGAAGCTGGAAGACTGAAGAACTTCAAATGTCGTTCAAATGATGATTGAATCACACCTATCATTGCAGAAGATTGGGAGAATAAAACAACGGCTATTTCAAATGGATTTGAAGGCATTGGTTGCTTATTCAGTTGAGAGCGTTGAAAAAGGACATTTGTACGAAGTGTACAACCACTATCTCCACCACTCTGTTTTTGTGTCTACTAGTAGAAGAACAACATTTGTGCCTGCAACGGTGTTCCTCCAGACTTGGAATGGATTTGAAATTGATCCTTCATAGGACAATAACCAAATCAGGCAACAAATCATTGGTGATTTGATAAAGCTTCAAACGACTCTATTTGATGTGCTGACAATTTCCAATGTATCTTTCACACCTCTATATAAAGGAGTGAAGACCTGCAATTTGATATACAAGACTCATACAACAATTTTACAAGTGTCAAAACTCTGCTGAAATTGTTTCATATCAAAGTTCACTTAGAATTTCGTATCAAAGTTCATATCTTATAAATTTTAGAGTCTTAACAGTCTGTATCTGATTTGTATTGTGAACACCACTGATTGTATATCTAGTGTTCAATCTCAAACAAATTTCCTTGTAATTCTGTTTGAATAGAAGTCTCTTGCAGTTGTGCTTGAGCATAGGAAGTCTCTTGATTGTGTTCTTGAGCATAGGAAATCTCTTGCAGTTGTGCTTGAGTAATTTGAAGTCTCTTGCTAGTTATAGCAGTAAGCAGTTGTAATTAGATATTACATTTTTAGTGAACTCTCCTTGGAAGTGCAAGGGGGACAAGACTACTTCCGATTTGTGGATAGAACCTGTATAATTGCTTTATGTCTCTCTCTCTATCTCTCTCTCTCTCTCTCTCTCTGTTTTTATCCGCTGCATTTAGATTCTGATTATCACAACAGAAGCTGAATTCTATATGCTTCTGATCGGTGACTTCAGTAGGAGAAAACGAAGAAAAAAGTAACACAATTTAACCTCCCCTTCTTGTGTTTCTCTCAACTTCAGTGTAAAGTAGTTGGTTTTCTCCAACACTCGGATATTATAGGCATAAGTCTATCCAAAGTTGTTTCAACATTCATGGTTGGTATATATTAATAGCTTTTCATGGTATTGTCATCGTTTTCTTCATCAGGTACATCAAATATGATGTTGTTGTTAGCAGCATCATCATCATCCCACTCAACAGCTACACCCTTTCTTTTGTCAAATTCAACACCCTCAGCCATATGTACATTTGTTGAAGTATTAGGATTTGGTGGTAGTATGCCTTGGTCTTGGGTACACACGGTCACTTCAAGTAACTTTAGTGAGTTGCGCATTTCAGCTAGAGTTTCTTTGAATGATGGTTGATCAACCTTTATCTCCATCAAAGAGAAGTTGTTTTGGTTCACGGTTAGCATTAGATGTTTCAACATTTTGAAAACCTCATGCAAATACATTAATAATTATTAAAACATAAAATATAACAAAATACATATTGTTTAAGAACATTCATCTTCTTCCTACCACACCTGCAATTTCTTCGTCCTTCGTTGTCCAGCACAAAAGTCTTCCACCACTTGAGTATATTTAATTCATGTTTTCAACTAATTATAATTTATTAGTCAATTTTTTTTTGAATCATAATTTATTAGTCAATTGTTTGTCACGGGATAAATGTTCATGAGTAAAGAATTAGCCACTCGCTGAAAAATAATTTTTCTACTACTTACGTTGTTTAATTTCAATTAAATCAGTTAAACTTTGTATCATATTTATAAAATGAATCAAATATATTATTCATTATAAAATCTCTCTCTCTCTCTCTCTCTCTCTCTCTCTCTCTCTCTCTCTCTCTCTCTCTC
>Ga0315914_1004071_pt1 | contig 21925 bp, 21 predicted proteins | sample MpolenodulesMG_FD_203920 | JGI IMG/M metagenome (GOLD analysis project Ga0315914, IMG submission 203920) | Medicago polymorpha root nodule microbial communities from Los Angeles, California, United States - elongated nodules | ecosystem: Host-associated > Plants > Roots > Nodule | place: USA...
TTTATTTCAGGAACAAATATTTGAAAGATTGAGTCTTGGAGCAAAAGAAAGGAGAATTGGAGCTGATTCATGCCAAGAATATGAAGATCTTATACAAAAATATCTTGTGCAAAGAATTGGAAGATCTTGTACCAAAATATAGCATAGGCGCGCCCCATATTTCCCTTTTGCTGCTTTTGCTTCTTCGACAAGCTGCCTATTTTAGTATTTCTGACCTAGAGCCCATGTTTTCTTGTGCAACACTTTAGTGATTTAATTCTTGGGGCTCAAATCAATGTTAGACTATAAATAGAGCAGCCATCTAGTTTGTAAATCATCTTTTGTTCTTGGAAATAATAAGTGACAATTGTTCCTTTGAATAAAAGTTCATCTTTATTTTCTTTATTTTATTTTATGTTCTTCTTCTTCTTCTTCTCTAGATCTACAACGAACGTGAGTGGGTAGACTTCTTTATCTTGGGATTGTTGGATGAGTCTAATGACCTAATCCTAATCAATCCAAGTCTCGAAGTCTAATTTTATATAAATATACTTTCTAATCTAATTTCACCGTTTTTATAATGAATTAACAAGTATCAAACTCATAAAGCGACAACGGAGGGTTAGTAGTTGTTAATTCATCATCACAAATATTAAGCGATGGATCGAAAGATGAAGTTTTAATATTGGAACAAGTGAAATTAGACAAGGATTGCGAAACATGAGAATAGTCCTGCAAACCTTGAGACAAATAATGTTTCGTTCTTCAAGGATTCCAATAGCAATCAACCATGAGAATAGGCGTGGTTGCTAGAGGAACACACTCACTGAGACCGAAAGGAGATGTGATAGGCTTAAGAGAAACTTGTCTTTAGAAAGTGGGTCGAATATAAAGTTCTGGTTTAGGGTTTGGTTTGTGAAGGATTTGTCACCATGACGAGCCAATAATCCCAAGGCACCTTTTTATTATTGTTATTTCCCTTTTAAAAAAAAAATCCACACTTTTAATCTCAAACTCTCACCTAATCATTATATAAAGTTAATTGAATTCATAACTCCCTGTCAGAACGATACTCTTTTTACTACATCAGCAAACCGTGCACTTGCGGATTTACACATCAAGTTTTTGGCGCCGCTGCCAGGGAGTTTTGCAATTTGATTAACTTTTTAATACCGGTTAGATTGAAAATAAAATAAAAAAAATCTTCTTTCTCTTTTTCTTTTTTCTTTTTCTCTATTTTATGGCTCAAAACCATTATCAATGGACTTTTTGCCCTGTTTTACCACCTTGTAAAGTTTATGGAATATTTGATCATACTGGTGTTGAATGTCAACTAGGTAGTGTTGTTAGAAGTCCCGAGCAAGTAAACTATGCTCAATATAATCAAGGGTTTAGGAACAATCATAATTTTTTTCAAACCCCTTAAAATCTTTTTGGACAACAAACAGCACCACCCGATTTTGCAAACAACCAAAGAGTCCTTCAAAAATCCGACTTGGAACTTTTGCTAGAAAATCTTGTATTAGATCAAACTAAGCACAACCAAGAATTTAAAATCCAAGCTGGAATTTTGAATGACTCTCCACCTGGTTTTGCAAACAACCAAACAGTCCATCAAAAATCCGACTTGGAACTTTTGCTAGAAAATCTTGTATTAGATAACACTAGGAAGAACCAAGAATTTAAAATCCAAGCTGGAATTTTGAATGACTCTCTCGACAGGCTTTCCTCAAAAGTAGATTCTCTTTGTACTCACAACAAAATGCTAGAGACTCAATCCCTTAAGTAGCCCAAACAGTAGCCTCTTCCTCACAAACCTCCGGAATCCTTTCGAGTCAACCTGAAGCTAACCCAAAAGGTCAAATGAATTATATTACATTTAGAAATGGTAGGCATTTAGAGGACCCCATTGTGGAAACCAAGACAATTGAGGTTGAGGTAGAGAGTGAAAAGCCACAAAGTGAGAAAGTTGTAGTAGAGAGTGAAAATCCTAATATACCACCACCATATAAGCCAAAAATTCCTTTCACACAAGGGTTTGATAAGTCCAAGTTAGATGAGCAGTTTAGGAAATTTATTGAAACCATTCAAAACAAATTGCCACCTAAACTTAAGGATCTAGAGAATTTTTCCATACCATGTGTCATAGAATCCGAGATTATAGAAAGAGTCATGTGTGACTTGGGAACAAGTGTCAGTTTGATGTCATTATCCCTTAGTGAAAGGTTGGGTATAGGGTAGATAAACCTCTTAATCGTCAAGCTAAAGACGTTAAATGAGTGCTTCGTGGGAGGCAACCCATGAGTTTTATTGCTTTTATTTTGCAGGTATTTGTCCAAACAAGATTCGAAAAAAGAAAAAAATTTTGGAGGCCATGACCAGAAGCTTGGCACGACCCGTGCCTGTGGTGGCACGGCCGTGCCAACCCATCAGCATACAAAAACCAATTTTTTTTTCTTTTTCTCCCCGATTCTCTCAACACAACTCTTTCTTCTCTCAAACTTCTCTCTAAAAGCTCCATTAACCCCCAACCTTCAAACCTTCATAACCCCACCAAAACTCCACCAAACTCAACAATTTCTAACCCAAATCATCTCCAAACATCATTCCAAACATAAACCAACAATCAAAATCAACTTTCATCCACCCAAACCACAAATTCATCAAATTCGTAATCCCTAAAAACCTAACCCAAAAACCACAATTTCTTCGCCAATCTTCATCATTAAACTCAAAAACCTTACTTAAACCCCAACCCTATCACTAAACCAACCTTTCCCAACCAAAACTTTACCAAAACCCTAACCCTCCCCAAAACCCAAACCAAGTTAACTAGGTCAATGGCATCCAAGAGGAAGAGAAAAGAAATTGAAGGCTCCGGAAGTGGTGCAGGCAAAAAGCAATCAACAGTCTGCAACCATGACATCCATTTTAAAGATGACAAGCAAATGAGTAGGTATAAATCTCTTATCTCTAAACCTATTTCTGCTTGTAGATACCCTGATGCTAATGCTATGAATAGACTAGGAATAGAAGAACATGTGATTAGGCTGTTGAATAACTTAGGGTTGGTCGAGATGTTTAAACCTATGAGGGGGTTTGAAAACTTCACCTATGAGTTCTTGAGCTCTCTTTCCTTTATTAAGGATAGGTTGAAGACGGATAACCCCAACCATAGAGTTTCATTCCGGCTCTTAAATGTTGATTATGAGATGTCATTGGAAGCTTTTTGTTTCAAACTTGGCCTCGCAAATTCGGGGTATATCCATGACTCTTGGGATCAAACTTTAAGACCGGACGACTACGACCCCGTTGCCTTTCGGTAGAGCATAACCGGTTTAAACCAATTCAACTCTCGCTCCAATAAGGCTAGTAACATTCACAATCCTGTGCTTAGGTACCTTCAAAGGCTTATGGCTTGCACCATCTAGGGTAGGAAAGAAGTAGGAATGATGAGGACTGATGAACTATTTTTGTTGTGGGAAATGCTTTATAACCACCATGTTAACATTTGCTATTATTTGATTGATTATCTTGTTTCAATTGCTAAAAAGAAACTGGATGATAAAGATGATATAATGGTAGGTGGAATCATCACCTTCATTGCTAGGAAGTTTGCAGTAAGTGTGAGCAAAGGGATAAATAGGATTGGGGGGAACTATTATCTAGACTTAGATACTCTCACTACTATGTCTTTTCTTAGAACCCATGGCCCTTCTCACAAATACCAATATGAGTGGAAAGTTAATAATGCTAATTGTTTGATTATTCTACCTAATCCAAACATAACTAATCCGGAGGTGGTGGAGAATTTGCTTTATGTTGGCACTAACCCATAGGTACATGATGATGGTGATGATGGTGGTGATGAAGAGGAGGATGGTGCATATTTGCACCATGAGCAAGAAGCCGGTGGGAACTATGATGATGAACCGTGGACATGGATCCAACCGAAGTTCAAAGAATAAGCACCGAGCAACAAAGACAAGGTGTTGAAATGGCCGGGCTAAGGAACGATGTCCAAAGGGGCAATCAAATGACCGAAGAAAATAATCAAATGCTCCGGAACATGATGTGACACCTTCACCTCCAAGGTCCACCTTATGGACCTCAAAAAATTGTGAGCTTTCCTCTTCCTTTACTCTTCTCCTCTTTCTTCTTCTTCTTCTTCTTCTTCGAATCATTGAGGACAATGCTTCTCCCAAGTGTGGGGGGAGCCAATAAAGTGTCTTTTTTTTTTTTTTTTAAGTGTCATAGTGTTTCCAAACTCCATTGGATTTTAATTTTTTGTTTTGTTTTGTTTTGTTGCAAAAGGCATGTTAAGCAACTTGTTTTTATTGTAAATTATGACCCCAAAAAATTTGTTGTCTCTTCCCAAATGGTTGTTTCTTGTACATGAAAGTGATTTCTTGTGTTTTAAGTGTTCTTGCTATACCCACATCATGTTTGATTGTGAAAATTCTCCAATGAGAAAAACACAAAGTTGCAGTCCTTGAGTAAGTGTATGAGTAGGTAATTTAGGGAGCACGTTCTAACTTTAATGGTAAATTAAACCTTTAAAAGTCTTCAGAGTAAAAGTAGTATAAGTTTGTGTGGGGAATAATTAGATAAATCAAAAGTGGGGCAGAAGCAAAAACATCTATAAGGGAACATCATTAACTTTAGGGGGCAGGAGCTGCCCTACCTAACTTCCTACGTGAAGGTGGTGTTTCTCTAATAACTAAAAGTAGCTTCCATTAATCCTTCTAAAAGGAGGATAGAATCAAATGCAGAATTAGGGGGCATCATTAACTCTAGGGGGCAGGAGCTGCCCTACCTGACTTCCTACGTGAAGGTGATGTCTTTTAACTTATAATTCTACAACACTACTTAGGGGGCATCATTGACTCTAGGGGGCAGGAGCTGCCCTACCTGACTTCCTACGTGAATGTGGTATCCCTTAAGCAATCTGCAGTCCCCCGAGACATTTAAATTGTCAAATAATCTAAATCATTCTCATCTCTCTTATATGAAATGAAGAAAGGACTTTTCTCGGTTGATTTAGTGTTAAGGTTAGAACCTGTTTCCTCATAATAACTCTTATACAGGAGCAAGAAAAGGGCTGGAGTACACACACACTCACTTGAGACTTGTTGTTGGGTTGAATAAAGTTCATAAGAAATACTTGAAGTTGTGATTATTGTACACTTGAAATAAAGCCTTGGAGGAGACAAAGGTTTTTAATTGTGATTGTCATATGTTAAATCTTGTTTATGTTGCTATTTTTATGCCTTTTGCTTGGGGACAAGCAAAGATTCAAGTGTGGTGAAGTTTGATGAGTCAATAATAAGTCAATAATTAGTTATTTTAATATAATATTTGAGTTTATTTTATTTAGATTTAATATGTTTTTATTTCCTTTTAGAGCTATTTTACTTCAATTGCAAGTTATTTTATTTCAGGAACAAATATTTGAAAGATTGAGTCTTGAAGCAAAAGAAAGGAGAATTGGAGCTGATTCATGCCAAAAATATGAAGATCTTATACAAAAATATCTTGTGCAAAGAATTGGAAGATCTTGTACCAAAATATAGCATAGGCGCGCGCCATATTGCCCTTTTGCTGCTTTTGCTTCTTCGACAAGCTGCCTATCTTAGTATTTCTGACCTAGAGCCCATGTTTTCTTGTGCAACACTTTAGTGATTGAATTCTTGGGGCTCAAGTCAATGTTAGACTATAAATAGAGCAACCATCTAGTTTGTAAATCATCTTTTGTTCTTGGAAATAATAAGTGACAATTGTTTCTTTGAATAAAAGTTCATCTTTATTTTCTTTATTTTATTTTATGTTGTTCTTCTTCTTCTCTATGTCTACAATGAACGTGAGTGAGTAGACTTCTTCGTCTTGGGATTGTTGGATGAGTCTAATGACCTAATCCTAATCAAACCAAGCCTCGAAGCCTAATTTTATATAAATCTACTTTCTAAGTTTTTATAATGAATTAACAAGTATCAAACTCATAAAGCGATAACGGAGGGTTAGTAGTTGTTAATTCATCATCACAAATATTAAGCGATGGATCGAAAGATGAAGTTTTAATATTAGAACAAGTGAAATTAGACAAGGATTGTGAAACATGAGAATAGTCTAGCAAACCTGTAGACAAATAGAGTTTTGTTCTTCAAGGATTCCAATAGCAATCAACCATGAGAATAGGCGTGGTTGCTAGAGGAACACACTCACTTAGACCGAAAGGAGAGAAACTTGTCTTTAGAAAGTGGGTCGAATATAAAGTTCTGGTTTAGAGTTTGGTTTGTGAAGGATTTGTCACCATGACGAACCAATAATCCCAAGGCACCTTTTTATTATTGTTATTTCCCTTTTAAAAACAAAATCCAAACTTTTAATCTCAAACTCTCATCTAATCATTATTTAAAGTTAATTGAATTCATAACTCCCTGTCGGAACGATACTCTTTTTACTACTTCGGTAAACCGTGCACTTGCGGATTTACAAATTAGTAATACGTGCGCTGACTTCTTAGCCATGGTTGGAACAAGGTCTACGAGTGATCTATTAATTGTGCTTAATCCTCCAGCTGAGCTTCGTTTATTGGTTACGGCAAATAGTACGGGTGTTGCTTATCATCGCAGCCGGTAGTCTCTTATACTTTTGCTTTTGCTTTGCTTTTTTCTCATGTAACAAAAAAAGCTATAATAAAGAATGGATTGGAAAAAATATAGAAACATGACAACTTTACTCATAACCTTTTTTATTAAAAAAATAGAACTAAAATGACTATATAATGATAATAATATCTATTCAAACATGTAGTGTATTTTCATTTGATAAATTCTACACACAAATTCTACATAGAAACTCTGTCTCCACTCATTCTTCAAACCTTTCAAATAAGACAACTATTCCATATATTTGGAATTTTTTCTTTGAATTTCTTTTCATCAGAAATTTATTCATCCAAATATAATGTAAATTCCTTTGATACTCCAACAAAACATGTATACATTTTTCCAGCAAAATCACCAAACCAACCTCTCTCTTATTTTGTTTTGGACATAAATGAACCACTTTTTCCACTAAGATGATTATTCCTTTCACGTGCTCAACATTATAAACGTTACACGCCTAGCACCAATAACAGCCGCACAAACAATTATATTAAAAATTAAATATTGAACTGTGAAAGCGATACCTAAATCATAATGTCTCAATTGTTAAAAATATCAAAAAATAATACGTTGAGATTGGGTAAAGATCCTCATTCGTCTACTTAAAATAAATGGATAATACAATTTGGCAATTGACATGCACAGAAAAAATATATAGTATGAGGTCTCACCTCTTTCAAAAAAAATAAAATCAAATGGGTCTCACCATTGTTAAATTTTTTCAAATAAAAGAAATGGAGATGAAACTAAATAGAGAGGATCCTAACTCGTCGAAACTCATAATCATGGTTCGAATTTTGATTACTTCATTTATGTATATGAGTTTCAATGATTATTATCATTTAGTCGGTCTAAAAAAACATGAAATCATAGATGACTCCTAACTTTTAAATTAAAAATAAAATAAATTTATTTATAGGGAAAAAAAACCTACACTTATCTTGTTCATATATCATTATCACTCTTTTTTTTTTTTTTGTATTTTTTATTTTATCATATTAAAATATAATTCATCTTCATTTTCATTCACTTTTAGCTTCTGAGTCACACTCAACAAGTCCATGCTAGCTTACAGCTTTCTGATTCTGCTTCTACCTGCCACTGCTTTCTTGGTAAGACTTCTATTATGCTATTCAATCTCCTTCTATTTCAAGCATTCTTTCTCATTGCAAGTTTTCATGACTTTTGTTGCAATTCAATCTTCTTTTCTTGGTAAAATGTTATAATTAATCTGCAATCTTACTCTATCATCTACATTACCCATTTTCTGCTATGTTTTAGCTTCAAGTTTTAAACTTTTTTACTGGGTTTTCTTCAGCTTTCTTGATCTGTTATTTTGTCTCACAAATCAAGAACCTTGTGCATTTGTGTACAATTTCAGCTAAAAAAAACTATGTTTTTTATTTTCTGAGTATTTAACACTGCTGCATACCCAATGCTAGATTTGAACCCAAGACCTTGGTTAAATTAGAAGAGACTCGTGTCATCTCATCTAAGCGCTTTTGGGTTTCTGAGCATGTGTTGTGTCTCATGGTTGTTTTTAAATGAAAAATAGTGTAGTATTTATTGATTATTTCTTCAATCTTTTGTGTTTCAGAGGGTTTGTGACTATTTGTACCACACATTGAAGTGCATTTAAGGAAGTATAAATTTTTATCTAGAAATTTCATAATCTTGAAAAACTATGAAAGGAAAAGGCCGAAGAAGTGGCGGTACGGTTCAATTGGATTACCTAATTCACATACAGGAGCTTAAGCCTTGGCCTCCGTCACAATCTCTCAGATCTATTAAATCTGTATTGATACAATGGGAGAATGGCGAACGATCTTCTGGGTCTACGAAACCTGTTTCCGCTTCACTTGGTGAAGGAAAAGTCGAGTTTAATGAATCGTTTAGGCTTTCTGTGACACTGGTGAAGGACATGTCTGTTAAAAATGTTGATGCTTTCCAGAAGAATACTTTGGAGTTTAACTTGTATGAGCCTAGAAGGGAGAAGATTGTTAAAGGTCAGTTGCTTGGGACGGCCATTGTAGACTTAGCGGATTGTGGCATACTTAGAGAGACTTTAAGCGTTAGTGTACCGTTGAATTGCAAGAGGAACTACAGAAACACGGATCAGCCAATTTTATTTGTTAAAATCGAGCCTGTCGAAAAGAACCGCACTAAATCCACGTTGAAGGACACTTTGTCAAAGGAAAATTGCGATGGTGGTGGTGATTCTGTTTCGGCATTGATGAATGGAGAGTATGCTGAGGAAGCGGAGATTGATGCTATTACTGATGATGATGTTTCCTCTCATTCGTCTATGGCTGCTGTTATAAATTCTCCCGATCGTGAAGAGGTACTTCTGTTTTTCCACTATTCTATCCTTTTATTCGTAGAAGCAACATAAATTTCTTTTACTAAAACCAATGATAATAATGTGTGACAGTTTTTATTGTTCTCCATCCCTATTCCATGAATAAGATCAGATTTTAGGACCCTTTCACATAAATTGTTTTAATGAATCAATGCAACAAACATAAGAAATTCTATTTTCGTGTCATTATCAGCATGCCATCTGCTTGCTGTGCATATCTAAGCTATATAGTGATTGCTACTGAATTGCAGAATGGAAGAGCTCAGAAAAATGGTAGGAATGACAAGGAACAACACTTGGTTTCAGAAACAAGGGTTGAAAATTTTAGTATGATGCAACAGGATATGTCAAATACGGATGCATCCTCTGATGTCGGGAGTTCAATAAATGGTCATAGTTCTATGACAAATATTCCCAATCACGGTTTAGAGACAACCCAAAAGCAAGTTGATACTCCTAGTGCAGATTATTCTCCCATATCCTTGGAGGAAAATTCTCTGAGTAGGTCTAAAAGCAGTGGTCATGAAAATTTAAATCAGGAGATTCAAGAAAAGGCTTTTCTAGATAGTAATCGCTTCATAAATAAGAATTCAGACTCAGTAAACTGTGATGGTTTGGAAATCGAAGACAAATTAAGGGAGAGATGCCAGGAAGCCGACAAATATTGTGTAAAGGAAGGAGGAAGTGATGAATATTACTATAATTCTGTCGAGGACAAGCTTTACAATGATCCAAAAAGTGAAAGATTGAAATATGTAAAGTCTGTGAGGTCATCAGGAGACGCAACTAGGAGTACTGGATCGCTCGGTAACAATTACCATGCTGAGGTAAAGGAAAATGGCATTAATGGAGATGCTCAAAACAATGGAGGGAACATCAGAAGCGGTGAAAGAAAAGATAGTAAGATTTATCCACGGGATGCCAAAAACACCGGTTTAGATAGCAAGATTGAGCAGTTGGAAAACAAGATAAATATGCTTGAAGGAGAGTTAAGAGAAGCTGCTTCGATTGAGGCTGCTTTATATTCCGTAGCTGCTGAGCATGGAAGCTCCATGAGTAAGGTTCATGCCCCAGCTCGACGCCTTTCCAGGCTGTACCTTCATGCTTGTAAAGAAAATATTCCAGCACGAAGGTCTGGTGCAGCTAAAAGTGCTGTTTCAGGATTAGTACTTGTTGCAAAGGCATGTGGAAATGATGTACCAAGGTGAGTCATTAGGCTTTTACTGTGTTTTATGATAAGTACATTGTTTCTGCATTTTATTCTAACTATTCGGTTTTATCCCATCACTAGCTATGAAGTACTGAAACAAAAAAGGTCACCTGACATGACACTGACACATAAACACTTGCATAATGTAAGAAAGTGGAAGTGGTGGAATCTAACAATCATGTGTTGGTATTGTGTCGGTGTCGGACAATGATACATATCTTTGATCTAAACTGTCGGTCCTAAATCGATCACTAGTCATTTTGAAGTGTCCTTGAGTAGAAAGCATCAATAAGGTGCTTTAACATGTAAAGTTTGGAATTGGTTTTTAGTTCAAAAATGTTTATTTGTCTTTAATTAGTTAAGAAAACGAAAGCTTCTGTGGCACGAATTGAATTTTTAATTATGTTAACTTATTATACGTCTCGCACTGTCGGAACATTTTCTAAATCGAGAAGGAGCATATTCTGAATAAATAAAAGACGAGACAAGTGACATTAGCAGATAAATTTTCTGCATGAAATTCTAAATGAAATGGATAAATTAATTACTAATGGTTGTTGATGTGGAATTATAAATGGAGTAATTAAAATCTTGCATTTGGTTACAGGTTGACATTTTGGTTATCAAATTCTATTGTTTTGAGAACAATTATAAGCCAAACCACCAAGGATGTGGCACAATCAAATCGTTCCAGAACTAGTCCAAGAAGGAAGAGTGGAGAGGTAAATGCAAAGATAGTACAGCCATTAATTTGGAAAGGATTCTCTCCTAAGAAAAGCAAAAATTTAGAAGTTGAATATGGAGGTCTCGGTAAGTGGGATGACCCAAACTTGTTCATATCAGGACTGGAAAAGGTTGAAACCTGGATCTTCTCTCGCATCGTGGAATCTATTTGGTGGCAGGTAACTCTTTTATTTCATGCTCCCTTTCATTTTGACAATCCTAAGATTTTCATACAAGATGATTATTGTTATCGACAAATTCTATTGCTGTCTAACATAAACCATTATTTATGTGTCCAGTCTCTGACTCCACACATGCAGCTTGTTGATGCAAAGATTATTCAAAAGGATGTGGGTTCTACATCAAGGAAAAGCTTTACAAAGATGTCTAGCTCACATGATCAAGAGCCGGGAAATTTATCACTAGATATTTGGAAGAATGCTTTCAGAGAAGCCTGTGAAAGGATCTGTCCCGTCCGAGCTGGAGGGCATGAGTGTGGCTGTCTTCCTGTTCTGCCTAGATTGGTTAGTTCATCAAGTTCCTTTGTCCTTTTTTTACTATGGTAAAAAGTACTGAACCGTTTTTTGTTGTTCTTTTTCAATTGTTCTTTTTTTTTGTAGGTTTAATTAGCATGGGTAGGGTAAAATATTTGAAATGGATGATTCTGTAAATAAAGTATAATAAGAAATGTATGCATCTGTTCTGTCAGTGAATGAAAAAATGAATTGTAAAGATAGTTGATTTTATGGAACTGCAAAGTTAAAAGAATATTGTTTATAGAATTGAGTTAATAGACTGACGATTTTATGGAATTGTAAAGAAATGTATGCATCTTTGTACTTCCTGACCTCATATCTGTTGGGTGTAATGTATGATAGTAAAAATTAAAAGGCCTCTTTTTTTCTTTTTAATAAAAGAAACTGTTAACAGATTGCATTAAGTATGCGTTTAGTATCTATGACTCGTATATCATACGATACTGTTGACCACTGTATAGTGGCAATAATAATTAATGACAGTTATATAAGTTGTGCCTTTTATGTCTGGTATTGATTCTTGTGAATCACGGGGTTGAAATGGAAGGCATCTTTGACTCGTGATTAAAATCTTCACTAGAGCTTAGTGGCTTAGTGCCTCCAATTGAATCCTCATAGGAGGAATATGGGATTCAAACAGTATGATCAGTGCAAATTGCTCAAGCGTGAATACTAACACTTGCAACTCCACCAAATGATGTTATCTGTAAATATAGTAATCAATGCTCAATCTTAGTTTGTTGAACTTAGGCGTTTCAACTAACATTAGAAGCATTTTTGTAACTGTAGGTAATGGAGCAGTGCATAGCCAGATTAGATGTTGCTATGTTCAATGCCATTCTTCGGGAATCTGCTGATGACATTCCATCTGATCCTATATCTGATCCAATTAGTGATCCCAAGGTTCTCCCCATTCCACCTGGTAAATCAAGCTTTGGAGCTGGTGCTCAGCTAAAAACTGCGGTAACATTCTGATCTCGAATAGTTTTTGTACAAGCTACAGAATCTTGCCATCCACTAATGAATTTGATTCAAACATACAGACATAGGTCCAACTTTCTACATGTAATCTCTTTGTATCTTGATTGTGATTTAAGGTTAATCTTCTTTTTTTCGTTTTTGTATCGAATTTCTCAGGTTGGTAACTGGTCAAGATGGCTTACTGACCTTTTTGGTATGGATGATGACGACTCACTTAAGGATAAAGATGACAACATTGATAACAATGATGGAAATGCATCCTTCAAGGCTTTCCATCTTCTTAATGCACTAAGTGATCTCTTGATGCTTCCTAAGGATATGTTGTTAAGTGCATCCATCAGAAAAGAGGTTAGCAAATGAACTTATCCTTTTCTTCATCCAGTTTTTAAATTGTTGCAAGTTTTTTCTCGATCATGGTGTAAGGATTTTTGTTTGTTAAGGTCTGTCCAATGTTTGGTGCATCAATAATCAAGAAGATTCTAGACGATTTTGTCCCAGATGAGTTTTGCCCCGATCCAATTCCCAAAGATGTGCTTGAAGCACTCGACTCACAGGTTAGATAAATCACATTTGCATATTTCTTTTTGTACCTTTATTTTATTAATAGTATTTTGCTTATGATATTTCATATGCCTGGTTATATACATGATTACATTCATTTTACATGTTTAGCAGGATGATCTCGAGGATGGAGAGGAGTCTGTCAACAACTTCCCATGCATTGCTGCTCCCATTGTATATTCACCTCCACGACCAACAGCGATTGCAGACATTGTAGGGGAGATTGGAAGTGAATTTCCGCCTAGTCAGTTGAGAAGAAGCAGATCATCTGTTGTAAGGAAGTCGCACACCAGTGATGACGAGCTCGATGAATTAAACTCCCCATTATCTTCAATTTTATTCAACAATTCCTCCTCACCAGTGTCAATAAAACCCAACTGGAAGAAAGTTAGTCACAATGAGGCTTCTGTCAGATATGAACTTCTTAGGAATGTTTGGATGAACAGCGAGTGACCCTGCAGATTCCAGATTTTACCCCTTTCCTGTAACAATTATTGGATATGTTGTAAAAAGATATATAGCTTTAGCAGAGGAGTAACAACTAATATAGTGAAGGTTATATAATACAGTCTCAGTTATTGGATACGTTGTAATAAAGTATAATAAATAAGGCCATGCCATGGTAGGTTATGCTTTGCCTTTATTAAATGACTTTCATATTCTGTGTTTACTTTATGTAGTTTGCCTCCTAAATGAAAAGCTCACGAAACTACCAATAACTAGAAGAAAAGAGAAGAAAAAACAAACAATTTGGATTTTCCACTATATTGATTACAAATTTGAAACATAATTGGCTGTAGTAAACAAAATCTGAGACTAACACGTGAAAGCCCCAAAGTTTGAACCTCACATGCTTTAAACTTGAAACTAGTGTAACGTGTCCTTTGCTTTTAGTTTCTGGGACCAGACAAGTTACTAGAAACTAGGAAAGAAAAGGAATGGAACACAATTGAAACAAAAAAGGACTCATCACGCGGTCACTACTACAAATTTGTGGTCATACTCATACATTGTGTATTTGATTCTTAATTGGACAGCTTCACTACACAACAAACTTAACATTCATTTTCAAAATCAAAATCACCAATAATTGGGACACTAGAACAAAATTTCCATTAATTCTACTGGCTCTCTCATATTCACATATGGTATAATGCCGAGGAGTGATCGATGGGGTGCCACATGGAAGTTCAATGCCCTTCAGGCAGTCAACTTCTGTGAAGAACTAAGAGCATTAATAGGCTGGAGATGCAGTGCAGCAAGAAGTCCCTGCCAGGTTTCTCCCTGTCCACCAGCTACTTCGAAATTCAGAAGTTTCTTCTGCTTCCTGTAGTAATCTTCCAACATCTTGGACTACAAACAAAAGATACACACACAGCAATATAGATTACTACAAGTATTAACACAGTAACTACAACATCTTAGAATCAAAGACAGGAAATGAAACATTTGAAACCAAATATAAGAAAGATTATATATAGTGAGTCACCTCTTCTGCACGTTTCTGGACATATTCATCCTGCGATTGCTTGGTTGGGGTCCAAGAACTGGTCTTCAAAATATGTTCTTGGCACGAAGTAAATTTTTGAAGTCCTAGTTTATTTTTCATTAATTCCTCTTGCGGACATTTGAAATTTACCACTAGATCAACATGAGCAACGTGATTGAGAATTTCCTGCAAAACAGTCGGGTAACAAACCAAATTAAAAGATGGAACAAACATGCAAAATAAGCATTCAGGTTGAACTTCATTGCCTTTGAAGAATTGAATAGTATTTAGAGCTTTAGTGATTGCCAGACATGATACAACAAATAATTCTTACAAATATATCTAACCTAATACCAATTAAAAATCAAGATAGATAAAGTGCCAAACAGAGTAATTAAACACTTCTTGAACAAGTGCTTATCATATAAAAGATTATGTATAAGATTGAAAGTGGAATGAGGGTAAACCCTTGGACTTAACCAAAAATAGCTTATAAACATTTTAAGTTATTTTCAAAAGCTCTTCTAAAAACTTATATATCATAAACAGGTCAAGACTCCAAAGAACCTACTTCAAATACCCTAGAATAATATAATAGTAAAATAAAGACAACAAAACATTTATATTCTTATTTGAATTTTTAATATTATGATATTGTTAACTTTTATTTAATATTAAGAATTGGTATGAATGAAACAAACTTACAGCTTGCATTCTTGTTCGAGGAAATCCATCAAGAATGAAACCAGTTTCACCTCTATCGTATCCATCTTCCAGCCTCTTCGATAACAGAGCAAAAATTATTTCCTCAGGTACAATTTTTCCATGATCCAAGGCACCCGCTATCTGAATTAGAACAAAACAAAAACCCACAATCAAACACTAACAAAAATAAAATTTAACTTCGATAACCCATCAAGTACAATGTCAACAAATCACAATCTACCTTCATTTATATGCGGAGCTTCAAAAATATCTATGAATTGAAGTTAAACGCTTCTAATATTAATTAACTAACTAAACACATTACAAAATCACAACAATTTCAAAAGGTAAAGTTGACTAGATATGAAGCACAGACACAAACAAAGACACACAAGACACGTTCTCAACACGGATACGACATGAAAACATGTTGACACCAATAATAATTTGACAAAATGACATAATTCACTGTAATCATGTGAGTTGATGTTGTGTTGATTTAGGAACGTGTCACACAGACACCCACACCGGACACTCTTTTGATCAGAAATGTCGTACTACGTAGTTTACTACCAAGATAATACTTTGTATTATGGTAATTAGTAATCACCACGACCTAATTTAATGTAATTATCATTTTTCTTTTCCATTTCACTTTAATCAAAAAAGAAATATTCTTCTTTTTTACAACAATTTAACAACAAAATAAAGCTATAAACTTTAACCTGAAAATTCTAAGAGAGGGAAAATAAAAAACGGTTAGATAGCAATGATTACCAAGAAATTAACAATTAATAATATGAAATTATCAAAAATAATTACTTGCTGATAAAGAGAAGAACGAGGGTTAAGTTCTTGATGAAGAAGCGAAGCCATAGAAATGTGAGGAACTTCTAGAAGCTTCGAGAGTCTTTCAGCGAAAACATGTCTCTTAGCACCAGGTTCACCAATCATAACCCACTGAACACCACGCTCTGGCGCTGAACCTTCCGTATCAAGCATGCCACGTGGCGTGTTATACTCCAACTCTACGTCTTCATCGTCGTCGTAACTGTATTGCACCGCAGCTGCAGATCCGAATGGACGGTTAAAGGTTTTTAGCGACGGTGCAATCGCTCTCAGCCGTGCGATCGCGGACATGGTGGCGATGTTGCGAAAGAGAAAAAGGAGTGTGTGTGGCTGCGGAATGTGGAAGGAGAAGGAGGACCGTTGTTTGAGGTTTTAAGAGGGTGTGGGGTTAGAGAAATGACATTGGTTTGATGTGGGAATTACGAGAGTGACATTGTTTGGTGCGTGGCGGGAGTGAGTTTTGCTTTGTTGACTTTTGTTGTGATTGGTGGAGTGAAGATAGATTCGTTGGACGGTTGGAAATGATTTTAGGTCTATTTTTTTTAGGGAGCTCAGTGTGAAGACTGAAGTTAATTAGGATATTCTTAAGTTAATTATCATTTCTTGTCAAAACAAATAATTAACTATCATTTAAAAATTGAGTGTTTTTTAAGAGAAAAATGCTTAACTTTGCATATATTACTATCACGAAAGTTGTCAAATGTAACTTTGACCTTCTTTAAACTACCATTACCTCTTTCTATTTCAACTAAATCTGGAGTTTATAACTATTCAAAGTTAAGCATGCGACCTTTCAGGACGAAGATCCACGACCATAACTTGAACCATGTTTGACGCTTCCATCGTTGCAACCATGATCTCTGTTGCCTCCACGATGGCCACCCTTCACTATATCTCCTCAGGATTCTACTTACTTGTTCTCTTATTTCTCCGTTCTCTTGGCAGTGAGGTTACTGGATCTCGAACCTCCAAGGGACGAAAAATGTTGTGTTGTCGCCTAGAGAAAGATATTATGTTGGTCATTGGTGTTGTTCATGTTTCTTGGGTGAGTGATCTAGATCTGACCGATTTCAACGCAGGCCAATGGCTTGCCTTGGGTTGGACTGCGAAGAAGTCGCAAAGGAGATTGTTAGTTTATGCTCCTCCATTGAGCGGTGAAACCTCACATGCTTTGAGGTTTTAGGTCGTTACCCAGGGGATCTAGTGTGTTGGTGGTGGAAGCACATGGTTTCGTCCATCCAGTGGTGTTGAGTGTTATCGTGGACAATATTGACTATTGATTGAAATCATGTGCTAATTATCAGTTCCTGAAAGGAAAGTACTATTTTAGTTTCGATCTCTAGTGAAGTCGTCAATTGATCCCCATCGGATCAGAGATTTGTGGTATGAATGATAAATGTGTCTTTGAACCAGAAGTCTTTGATCAATAGCTTCCTTTATCTCCTAAGGGGTGGTGGTGTGCCTCAAAACACTATGACAATCAAGTTAGTAGGCGTTGTGGGTGAGAGGTATCTAGGATAAAAAGTGAGCGTACCTATGTGAGTTACCCTTTATAGTGGTGAATTATGGTTTATGGCCCTTAAACAATTACATGGACAGTTATCCCTTGGGGACACTTGTGAGTGGATTATGGCAAGCTGTGATCAAATTTGGACCGTGAGTCAGTAATTTTAGGTCGAGTCCATGTCATGTTTCGTTCATGCGCTAGCTAAGAGGGATACTCTGGCCCATGTGGAGAATGAGCCTTAGCCCAATTTGAAACAATAATTAAGTGCTTTTTTCTTGAGTTATCATTACTTGTTTTATATATGTAGTTATTATTTGAAATGTACTTCCTTTGGTCTCAATTATAATCAAGTTTTCATTTTTTAGGTTCATTGAATTAACGATGTATGTGGTTTTTACAACATACATCGTTTATTCAATGAATCTAAAAATTGAAAAGTTGCTTATAATTGAGACTGTTGAGAGTCAGAAATAATTGAAGTTGTTGACGAGAATGGAGAGCATGTTATTGATATTGCTAATAATTGTTCATGTAGTTGTCATTCAAAGCTTTATAGAGAGAATCCACTGCAGAAAATCCACATCCTTGTTTGAAGATGGAAGGAGAAGCTAACTTACGTGTTAAAGGAATTTGTGATATAAAATGGATTGTTCACATCTTCATTAAAGACCAAAATCTTGAACTTTTTTTAGCATATGAACATTATTTTTCAGTATATTCATATTCACAAATATTTCTTAAAAACCAACACAAAAATATGACAGTCCCTCAATATGAAAGATAACATGCATTAATATCATAAGTTAAAGTACAAGGACAATATTTTTCCTTTTATCCTTACTCTTTTGTCACAATCTCGCAAAATTGATTTATATTGGAATTGATCCCCATAAATGTAGAAAATATGTTGTAGTCTTTACATGACTAATATTGTAGACAAAATCCAATATAAACCAATTTCGCAAAGGACTTAAACAAAAGAACAATGATCAAAAGTAAAATGAAAAATATTTGCAAGCACTTAAATCAAACAACAGAAATTGAAGAGACTAACAAAAAAAAAATAGTGGTATATTCACATGGATCAAATACATTTGAGAACATACTTTTTTCTAATCTTTTCTCTAACAACCACTTTCATGTATAGGAAAATTGCTCTTCTCCCTTTTAAATTTGCTCATTCCCTTAACTTAACTAGAGTTAACTCCCGCTCAACATTTTTCAGCTAGAGTTAACTCCCATCAACATTTTTATGATTGGTTGAACGGAATTGAAAAATGATTGACCGATCTTAAAAGTGTCAACGAGAGTTAACTCTAACTGAAAAATGCCGAGCGAGAATTAACTTTAGCTGAATTAAAGGAATGAGCATTTTAAAAGGAGAACAATAATTTTCTCCATTTAAATACCTCAATTTAGAAATGAGTCACATAAAATAGCTAGACCAACATTAATTTCACTCATAAACATGTAAATGTTAAAAAAAATGTTAGAAATATGTTCTCAACATTCTTTGGTAACATATTTAAACCCCGTTAATATTTAATCCATAACTGCCATGTAGCAAGTTAGTTAGAATTTTGTTACAAAACTTGTTAGTTAGTTAGATAGCTTGTGCTACAAGCAAGTGATATATTTGCCAGTAAAAATGCCCCGAATTCCATTGTGGATTCAACCAAGTTCAGAGAAATTTGTTTTTACCAAAGAACTTAACTCTTTGATTGTTGTTTTCTTTGTGAAGGATGGGCACTGTGACAATGTGTCAGTATCAATGTCGTGTCAGTATCAATGTCGTGTCAGGCTTAACCACCAGGCACACTTTCCATCAGAAGTAGAAATTAAAAAAAAATGGAAGAGAGGGAAAAAGTGAATGATTTTGATAAAACTAGTCCGAAAACTTTGTAAGGCTGAGTTGAGTCTTGTAGAGTGCAACCCGTGAGATGTCGGCTCTCAGGGGCAGTTCTATGATAGGGATTGTGTATTATGCGAGTTTTAAGTTCCACATCGAGTAGTATAGGATGCTCGGTAAAATATTCAAGTGACTTGATTCATTGTCCTTGATAGCTAACTTTCAAAAGATGGCTCTCTAAATGGTTAGATCAGTGTTGTTAAAAACATGGCTATATCGGCGCTGTTGCATAGCGGAGTTTCGTTATTTAGTGCAAAATTCTGTGAAATTATGACGATATAACACTGTTGCATAGCAGAATTTGAACAAACATCTATTTTCTGTGATCCGCAATTGACAACACTGGTTTAGATACTCATTATATTCTTATAGTTACACATCCACACAAAGGTGACAAATGGATTTTTGTTTCAATGAGCATTATGTATTTACCAAATTGCAGATTTCGGTGACATTTGCGTAATCACATTCTGTGTTCTCATTCTGTTTACGGTCCAATGTTTGTATTTCAATGTTCAGGTGTGTTGGAAGTTTGAAGGAAAAAAAATATGACATTGCCCGTAAGTTTAAAATACATATAGTCAACCACGTTGGGTTGAAGACTGCATAAAGGAAAGAAGGTGTGTGCCAGAAGATTCTTATATCTTGCAAAGGTTAATTTGTTTTTTACTTTCTTTTCTTTTTCTGCACATCCATTTATTGCAGAGATATACCAAAATGCATTGAATTTATAAAATTATTATGGCCTTTTGTTAGAAAAAAGAGATCACCGTGGGAATTTTTGTTTGTATGTGAATTAAAAATACTATTGAAAATGCACAAATTGTCAATTTGGTGTGACAAGTTTTGTTTTGAATCATGTCAAGTTCAAACAGAAATTTACTGTTACAGGTATAAAATCCATTCGCTGGCCTAAATCTAGAAGCTTAAACATTAAGAAAAGTTTGTTTTTTAGTGGTGTTAGTGCTAAAACCCACAAGTTAAACCTCAATGGTTTTTGTTGTCCCGTGCTCTGTATCTGTTATGTGATGGGCTTCTTTGTACGAAGTCTAAGTTTGCTAAAGATTGTTTTGTAGTTTGAGATTTGACATCGCTGATCTTTTTAACAAATAAGGCGATTAACCCACTTGGGTTGGCCTGGTGGTATATTCTTTTATCGTAACCCACTTAAATTTCCTACCAATATCACTCTTTCGTCCACAAACTTAAACAAATATGTCTGTTTGCTGCGTGCATGCTTGCTTTCTGCACATATACTTTTCCTTGTGGTTTCCCCCTCGAAGTGCTTTGTTAAAAATGTGATATGCTGGCTATAAGTAAGAGCGTAGACATTACTTTTAAGAAGTAAGAGCTAAGTAGCAATATACCTAACTAACTGTATAAACTTGCTGTTTATCAGAAAGACCTATTTTTCTGTCTTACTCCTCTTAATTATTAGAATAGTAATCAATAACTGAAGTGAAGCTTCTGAAGTAAAGCTTCTGAAGAGTGCTTTTGAAGTGGTGCTTCTGAAGTGAAGCTTCTGAAGACAGATTCTGATGTGTAGATTCTGATGTCTTCAGAATAACAGTGTAGTAACAAACTTGGTTAGCGTGTTAACCAAGGTAGTTAGTTAGAGGAGTTTGTTACAACATTTAGTTGTATATATACTCACTCATGTGTTGTAAATAATAAGAAAGTGGTGTGAATCAGAAATAAAAATTCTTCCTTCATTATTTCTCTCTTTTCAGTTCTTCATTTTTAGTTAGTTTTTCATCTTGCTCAAAACAGCTTATTTTCATAAGCATTTTTGCTGCGCATAGAACATAGTGATTGTTCTAACAATTGGTATAGAGAGCCTGGTTCAATCTTAGGGAAACACGAGTGAAAAGTGAGGGGAATCATCATTGGGAAACACTGAGTGAGGTGTGTGTATTGATTTCTCTGATTTCTTGAGACTTAGCAAGATGAACACAACGGTTTTGGATCAAATATCTTGGTTCTTGATGGCAAGAACTGGGAAAAATGGAGTGCTTTGATGAGATCTTTGTTTGGCGCGCAAGATGTGAGTGATCTTGTGCAGAATGGCTATGAAGATCTTGCTGCAAATGCTACAGAGGTGCAGAAAGCAGCTTTCAAAGAAAACAAGAAGAAAGATTGCAAAGCTCTCTTTTACATTCAACAAAATGTTGATAATCAGCATTTTGAGAAGATATCCAAGGCAACAACATCCAAGGAAGCATGGGATATTCTGGAGAATTATCATAATGGGGGAGAAAAAGTGAAACAAGTCAAGCTGCAATCATATAGAAGGAAGTATGAAATGATGCAGATGGAAGAAGGCCAGAAGGTGAGTGATTACTTCTCCAAGATGACTGAGATTGTGAACTTGATGAAGAATTGTGGTGAAAACATCTCAGATCAGATGATAGTTGAGAAAATCTTGAGATCATTGAGTCAGAAGTTTGAT
>Ga0315914_1004072_pt1 | contig 21921 bp, 14 predicted proteins | sample MpolenodulesMG_FD_203920 | JGI IMG/M metagenome (GOLD analysis project Ga0315914, IMG submission 203920) | Medicago polymorpha root nodule microbial communities from Los Angeles, California, United States - elongated nodules | ecosystem: Host-associated > Plants > Roots > Nodule | place: USA...
ATCATAAGATAAATTAGAATCACACAAAATCCCAATCAAAAGGAATACATACTAATAGAGTTAACTACATTTAATCCCAACAAAAAGAGTTTAGTTACTCATTGTCATGGTAACCTTACAAGGAGAACCAACTCAATAATTGTGAGTTTCCAAAGCATTTATAATCAACAATACATGGCTGGTCAATCGAAATCAGTTACCTCAACTCAACATAACAAAAGTGGCCTCATAAAAGGAATCACTATCATCCCAGTATTAGAGATATGAATCCAAGCTTGAACAAACCCCAATAACCAGTAATCATTGCACCAATATGTGAGAGAAGTACGTTTACTTGGAAGCAATAAGCAATATTGATGAGTAAAACCGCAAGTGCACGGTTCTACAAAAGTAGTAAAAAGAGAGTATCGTTCCAACAGAGAGTTGTTCAACTTAATTAACTTTTAGAAGATGATTAGAAGAAAGTTCAGTTGTAAAGATTGGATTTTTGGTTCATCATAATAACAAACCCTTCACAAACAAACCCTAAACCTAAACTTTATATTTGACCTACTTTCTAAAGACAAGTTTCTCTTAAGCATATCAAAGCTTCTTTCGAAGTCAGTGAGTGTGTTCCTCTAGCAACCACGGCTATTCTCATGGTTGATTGCTATTAGAATCCTTGAAGAACGAAACTTTCTATGTCTCAAGGTTTGCTAGACTATTCTCATGTTTTGCAACCCTTGTCTAATTTCACTTGTTCCAATATCAAAGCTCCGTTGTCGCATTATGAATTGATATTTGTGATGATGAATTAAAAAATACTAACCATCCGCTATCGCATTATGAGTTTGGTATTTGTTAATTCATTATAAAAATGGTGAAATAGATTAGAAAGTAGATTTATATAAAAGTAGGGTTTATGGCTTGGTTTGATTAGGATTGTGTCATTAGACTTATCCAACAATCCCAAGACAAGAAGAGTCTACTCACTCATGTTCATCGTAGACATAGAAGAGAAGAAGAAGAACATAAAGTAAATAACAAGAAAATAAAGAAAGAACTTTTATTAAGAAAGACAATTGTCACTATTGAATTCCAAGAACAAAAGATGAATTGTTGTGATAGCTAGCTACTCTATTTATAGTTTACAATGACTTAAGCCCTAAGAAATATAACACTAGAATGTTCCACAAGAAACCACAGGGTTTTAGGTCAGAAATAAACTAATAGGTAGCTTGTCCATGAAGTAGAAGCAGCAAAAGAGCATCTGGAAGGCTGGCACGACCGTGCTGCTGGTGGCATGGGCCGTGTCAAGTCTCTGACTTGGGGGTGACATATTTTTGTCCCATATTTTCGTATTTTCATCCCGAATCAGCTCCTAATCCTCTTTCTTCTGCTCCAAGACTCAATCTATCAATTATTTGTTCTTGAAATATAATAACTTGCAATTGAAGTAAAATAGTTCTAAAAAAGAAATAATATTAAATAAAACGAAATCAAATCTAAATAAAACGGACTCAAATATTATATTAAAAACACTAATTATTGACTCATTAAACTCCCCCACACTTGAATCTTTGTTTCTCCTCAAGCAAAAGGCATAAACATAGCTGCAAAAAAACAAGACTAATATATGACAATTCAATTAAAAACTTATGTCTCCTCAAAGGCTTAATTTCAAGTGTACACTAATCACAAATTCAAGCATTTCTTATGATATTTATTCAACCCTTTTCTTGCTCTTGTATAAGACAGATATTATGAGAAAACAGGTTCTAATCTTAGCACTAAATCAACCGAAAAAAGTCCTTTCTTCATTTCATATAAGAGAGATGAGAATTAATTAGATTTATTTTGACAGTTTAAATGTCTTGGGGGCTTGCAGATTGCTTAAGGGATACCATTTTCTTGTAGGAAGTCAGCGAGGAAGTATCTTTTCCTCCTAGATTCAATGATCACCCTAAGTCGTGCTGCAAAAATTATAAGTTAAAAGACACCATCTTCACGTAGGAAGTCAGCGAGGGGGTATCCTTTCCCCCTAGTGTCAATGATGCCTCCTAATTTATGCATTTGATTTTATCCTCCTTTTAGAAGGATTTTTGGAAGCTACGTGGTTATTAGAGAAACACCACCTTCACGTAGGAAATCAGCGAGGGGGTATCCTTTCCCCCTAGATTCAGTGATGTCTCCTTTATAAATATATTTGCTTCCGCCCCACTTTTGTTTATCTTTTTACTCCCTACACAAACTTATACTACTTTTACTCTGAAGACTTTTAAGGGTTAATGTACCACCAAAATTAGAACGTGCTCCTTAAAATACCTATTCATACACTTGCTCAAGGGATGTAACTTGTGATCCCCCCCCCCCCACACACACACACACTTGGGAGAAGCATTGTCCTCAATGATTCAAAATTAGAAAATTAAAAGAGAAGAAGAAGAAGGAGGAGGAGGAGGAGGAGGAAGAGAGAAGAGATAAGGGAAGAGAGGAAGAAGAAAGCTCACAATTTCATTGAGGTCCATAAGGAGGACCTTGGAGGTGGAGGTGTTGCATTATGTTCTAGAGCGTTTGGTTATTTTCTTTATTGATGCGATTGCCCCTTAGGACATCGTTCCTTAGCCCGGTTATTTCAACACCTTGCCTTTGTTGTTCGGTGCTTATCCTCTGAACCTCCGTTTGCATCCATGACCATCTTTCATCATTATAATGCCCACCGGCTTCATGGTCATGGTGCTCCTCATCTTGGTGTAAGTTCGCACCTTCCTCTTCACTTAGATTGTGCTCCTCGTGTACCTGTGAATCATCACCAACATACAGCAGATTCTCTTCCACCTCGGTGTTAGTCCGAGATGGATTAGGAAGTATAATCAAACATAAAGGCACATTGAGCTGAAGCTCATAAGTCATGTTATCAGGTGGATGATGCTTAATAAAAATCATAGCAATGAGGGTCTCTATATTAAGCCTATTGTTGCCCTCTGGTTTATTCCTTGGTCCTCACCCACTCCTAACTTCCTAGCTATATAGGTGATGATACCACCTACTACTATCTCTCCTTTACCATCAGATTTTGTACCTATAGAGGCGAGATAATCAAGCAAGTAATAACAGGTATTCACAGGGCGGTTATTAAGCATAGCCCACAACATGAAAAGCTCATCTGTCCTAGTGGTTCCCAACTCTTTCCTACCCCAGATGGTGCAAGCCATGACCCTTTGAAGGTACCTAAGCACGGGGTTGTGAATGTTGCTAGCCTTATTGGAACGTGAATTGTATTGTGTTAAACCGGTGATACGTTCCCAAAAGGTAGCAGGGTTATAGTCTTCCGACTTTAGATCATGATTGCATTTGCAAAGTCCATCTCTAAGAAAAAAAATTCAAGAGACATCTCATAGTCAATGTTCATAAGCCGGAAGGAGACTCAATGATTAGGGTTATCAAAGTTCAACCTATCCTTCTTGAAAGCAATAGAGCTTAAGAATTCATAAGTGAAGTTTTCGAACCCCCTCATAGGTCTCAACATCTCAATTCATCCTAGGTTTCCTAGCAACCTAAACACATTATCTCTAATTCCTAACACATTCAAAGTATGAGAATCAGGGTACCTACAAGGGTGTAAAGGTTTAGAGATAAGAGCTTTATACCTATCCCTTTGCTTGTTATCTTTGAATTGTATTCCATGATTCTTAGTCGGTGCTTTCCTCTTTGAAGAAGGTCCTCCGGAAGAGCTTCCTGTCTCCTTTCAGTTCTCTTTGGAGCCATGTTTTCCTTGACCTAGTTTGAGTTTGTGTGACTTGGTGGGGGTTGTGGTGAAGGTTAGGTTTTGGAAAGGTTGTTGGTGGAAAAGGTTGGTTTAGTTATGGGGTTAATGTTTAAGTAAGGTGTATGAGTTTAATGGTGTAGGTTGGTGATGAATTTGGGGTTTTTGGGTTAGGTTAATGGGGTATACGAATTTGGATGATTTGTGGTTTGGGTGAATGAAAGTTGTTTTTGTTTGGTGGGTTATGTTTGGAATGTTATTTGGAGTTGATTGGGTGAAGAAATTTTGTGATTTGGTGGAGATTTGAGGAAGATACGAAGGTTTGACGGTTTTTGGTTATGGAGGTTTTAGAGAGTAGTTTGAGAGATGAGAGATGTTTGTGTTGAAGAATGAAGGAAGAAGATGAAAAAAAAATATTGGTATATGGATTTTGTGGGTTTTGGTTTTCATGGTCAGGCACGGGTCGTGCCATCTTTTTGGCATTTTTAGCCTCAATTTTTTTCGTTTTCTTGAATCAGTCTCGAACATTTACCTACAAAACAACTTAAAACAACGAAAAACAAACAAAATAAAAGCGATTAAATGCGTGGGTTGCCTCCCCCAAAGCGCTCGTTTAGAGTCATTAGCTTGACGGTTAGAAAGTGTCTATAGAAAGGATCAAAGAGATCATATTGTATAGATGACGCTAGGAAGCGTTCTTTCACATCATGATCTTTAACCATGCAACAAGAATAAAGAGCAGGACCTTTCATAAGATTTTCCAACTCAAATCCTACCATCTCATCACTCACTTGAAAAACAACCCTACCATTTTTAACATCAACAATAGCTCCCGCAGTAGCGAGGAAAGGTTTCCCTAGAATTATAGGGACGTCATGGTCCTCCGGAATGTCAACTACCACAAAATCAGCCGGGATGTATATCCCTTCTATCTTAACGGGGATGTCCTCAACAAATCCAACTATTTGGATTGTAGAACGGTCAGCTAACTTCAAGGTCATCTCGGTAGGTTTCAATTCTCCTATCCAAATCCTCTTAAAGAGGGACAAAGGCAACAAGCTAACACTAGCTCCTAAGTTGCACAAGGATTTATCAATGGTCTCATTCCCAATCACACAAGGGATGGCAAAACTACCTGGGTCTCTAAGCTTGGGAGGCGGCTTCTTAATGATTGCACTACTTTCCCTAGTCAAAGCTATTGTCTCATTATGCTCTATAGTCTTTTTCTTTGAAAAAATTTCTTTTAAAAACTTGGCATATAGAGGCATCTGAGACAAAGCTTCCGCAAATGGAATATTAATGCAAATTTTTTTAAGTATATTGACAAATTTATTGAATTGTGCCTCCAAGTTAGGTTTAGCAAGACTCAATGGGAAAGGGACTTTGGGTTGCTTCAATAAAGTCGTAGTTGAGTTGACAAATCTTGAAAACGGTGTTTTTGAAACTTTTTTCCCAATTAAAAGACATCTACCACAAAACCCAAATTCTCGATCTATGTGTCTTGTCTTAATCTCTGATCACTTTATTCATGAGTTATTGACAGATGAATTTCCAATACCTCCACCATGTACGAAGTGTAAACTACACAAGATAGATGAAGCTGAGATGTGGGAAGATGCTTTTTTGGATAGATAAACTTGGTTTCATGAACTCATGAATATTGAAAAACAAGAGAAACCACACAAAAAAAATCAAATGAAGGCAATCCAATTCTATTGAATAGTGAACATGAAGAAGCAAATTCACTAATCAGGATATGCCACTTTTTTTTTTGTTTTGTGTTCCTAGTGTTTATGGTTGATAATGCACCAACATAATTTTTCTAGTCAATAATGCATCGACATTTTTTTTTTGTGCCGAATATATCACTAATGTTATGTAAATATATATCTTTTATGTTTTATGCAGTGGACAATGCGCTGAAAGTTTATGCGGATAATATTGCAAAAAAAATTATATAGATATATGTCTCCAGTTAATCTACGTGTAATTTTATCTTTTCTTTTACTTCGTTTTATTCTGATATTTTCTCATGTATCTACTTCTCTCAAGTGAATCGTGTATTAAGTTGATCAAGTGGAAGGTTATTTCCGATATTAATCTTTCGAGAAGATGGTTACAATTTTTTTACCCCCCACGGACAAGTTAGAAGAGTTGAAGATACAACTAATATGTTGTTCATGTTGGTGAAAATCATATCGTGTGTCATGTTGGTGTACATGTACCAAACATAGATCCAGGGGATAATAACGACAAACAACTATTTTTTATCATCATGATATGATAGCTTAAGGGTTATGGTGATGCAGTATCCATGTTATTCTTGATGGTATTTGAAGATGGTAAACTATTTTTTTGAGTTCGTTTGAATTGCAAGTGTCCAAATTATCGGTAGAAATTTAATATCATGTTGTAAATTTTTATGTTATTTGATGAATTGTTGTGTGATATTGTGGATTTCTGTAATGTTTAATTGCTATTGAATTTAAATCATTGGTGTATTGTTGATCAATTTTAAGTTATTGTCTAATGATGTGGAATTTTAATTGTATAGTTGTTGACTTATGTGAAGCGGGGGGCTATGCATCAAAGCGTATTGAAATGTTATATGAATTGAGAAAATAAGAAAAAATTAATGATAAAAGGGCAAATTGCATTGAGTTCCCTTGAGATTTTCTTAAATAACACAAACGCCCATTCTAATTTTCCAAACTCATTGATCTCCCCTCATTTTATCCATTTCAATAACTTTGTAAATATACAATTTAATTTCAATCATTTTGGTTTGTTTGAATTTGTTTTCTCTTTTCACAATTAAGTTAAATGAGTTTTTTTTTTTCACAATGTAGAAACAATAACAACATTTGGATTTACCATCAAATAGAACATAACATCGGCAATTACATAAGAGATCAAAAGAGAATATAGAGATGAGAAGAATTTTGGTGGATAGTCATTGTGGTTGATCAATGAAAAGAAAATAATCTTCGATATATTCATTTTATTACATTAGAGTTTAAAAATTAAACCACCTTGACTGAGGAACAATATGTTGGTAAAAATCATCTATGTGAAAAATGGAAGAAAAAAATAGTCAAAAATTAAGTGAGTACATACTCGTATCTAAGAAGTTAATTGCTAAAAAGAAAATGGAATTAATAAAGTTTAAACCTTATATTATAAGGGAAGTGTTTGTCAGTTTGATAAAAAAAATAAGGAAGATTAATGTTCCGTTAAAAAATATAGCGAATGTTTGTGTTATTTAAGAAGACCTTAAGTGAGGTTGGTGTAATTAGCCTATGATTTTTTTTAAAGAGTAATTTGATCATGATAAAATCATTGAAATAGTTGTTATTAAATATTATGAAGTGGTAAGTTAAAAATATGTAAAAATATTAAAAATAATAAAGATTTCAATATTGATATTTTTTTTTTGAGAAAAAATATTTCATTATTGATAAAGATGTCGTTATGAGTCTCGTGTATGAATTGTACAACTATATTATTTAGTGACTCATTTATCATTTTTTATGGTCTAACTTCTTTCATTCTCTGTTGTTCCTAAATATGTTGAGATTTGCAGGTTTCAAGCTGTCTTGATTGCCTACACTATGTTTCTTCAAACTCGAAAGAGCTTTTATACTTGTTGGTTTGTTTAGCGGGTTCTTCGCAAATGTTCACTTTTCATATTATTTTTTTGTAAACTGTTGTTCCGCCCATATACTAGTTCGCTGGATTGGCCCCGTGATTAGTGAATTTTTTTAGGATAGATTAGGGTCGATTTACTTGGTCTGATTTATCATGTTCTATCTCTGCTTGGGTTATACCTGAGTCAAGTCTAATGCTTGTGATTAGTGAATAATTTTTTTAGATTAAAAGGTGTAAACAATTGTCATTTTTTCTTTGGATTAACTACAAAAGAAAAACTCATAAGATGGTAATTATATTTCATCCTAAAAAAGAAAAAATCATATGAACATCATAAACTAAATATCATCTTTTGTTACAAAAAAAAACATAAAGTAAATATTGGTTAAGGTGTCAAAATATTAAGATGGGGAAAAAAATTTGTTTTCACCGGTCTTTAGCTTTCATAATTAGATAAAGATAAAATAAATTGTAAATTGTTTTTAACTCTTTAGATATTTAGAAGTTGAATTATAGAAAAATTTGTTTTGATTGAGATTAAGATGAAGTGTGTTTGTTCTTTAAAAAAAAGATTATGTTAGTTTGTTTTAACAACTGAGTTTGTTTTAATTTGTTTTTAAGAGAGAAAAAATAGGGGGAGGTTGATGCAAAAGATACAAAAATATATAATTTTGATGACGTGTCAAAAAATTAAGAAGGAGCAAAATTGTATTTTTAATAGACATTAAGTTTTATAATTAGAGAATAAATTGTTAGTAAAACTATTGATTGTTGGATTGTTTGTGTGTTAAGGGTGTGTTTGGTTGTGAAAAGAAAGTGAGAAGAGAGAAATAGGTGAGATAGAAAGAGATGAGAAATATGGTAGATTTGAAGTATTGATTGATATAAGAGAAGAAGATAAGAAATAGAGAAGAGAGAAATGTTATTATTTTTGGACGGTCAAAAATACCCTTGAATCAAAAAAGTATTAAAGAACCAATCTATTGTAAGGATTCAATTAACTTCTGTTAACATGCAATTCGATTAAATTATTAACTCAACTAACCTGGATTAAGTTTTTTTTTTTGAGAGAAATAAATAACCTGGATTAAGTTTCCTTCAAAAAAAACCTGGATTAAGTTAATTACCTTAATTAATTTTAATATTAATTTAACTCAATTAAAGTTATTATGTAACCTATTTCCCCAACCCCACACGTTTTCACCACCACAACTTGTTTCCTTCCTCGGTGCCTTTTGTAGCTTCAGTTTCTGTGTTTTTTTTTGTAATACTTCACATTGTGATTTGAGAACGACTGGGATATGTAACGAATAGGAAAATGTTTGTTAATTGATATATCATTTCACCAATCTTCACTTATATTGTCTTCTCTGTTCCAAGCCATCGTCTTCTTCAATTATTCGCACTTATGCGAAGATTCTGAAAATTGTGGGACCCACGTGTTTTATCTCTCTCTTGCCTGTCTCTTCTCTCTGCCAAACAGGAGAAATGCTCCACTTCTCTTGTATATCTCTCCCCTCAACTTCTCTCTCGCCTAATTCTCCTCTACCAAACAAGCCGTAAGTGTGTTTAAACATATCATTTTGTGTCTTGGTTTTGCATTCCATTTATGCACTTGTGTTTTTCTTGTAATTTATTTCTATAACTACCATTCAGCAGCAGACAATGACATTATTTGCATTATTTTCACTTGTTCAAGTTGTCTCTTGGAAAAAGACACTTGATGTGATATGCCTCATGCATGCAATGCCCAGTGTCCACTATCAAATTAAAGTAGTTAAGAAGTCAACGTCGCCAGTAGGTTTTGCCAATATAAGTTAGCACATTTTTTTTACCCTTTTCTAATTCAAGCAATAATATGTCAATAGGTGTCAAATCAAACTATTCTTAATTCATATGCAACCATAAAAAAAAATCAAATTGTTCTCTGTTTTCTAATGACTTTTTTTCTGGCATAGTTTGTGATATTTATTAATAAATTCTTTCTTTAGAATTTTAAAAAAATGAAAAATTGAAAGGTAACAACGGATTTTTCTTTCGGTGGCATTTAGCGTACACAAACGATAGAATTTGTGTATCAAACTCAAATGCAACATCAGCCATTCATTTGTAATCTAAAAGTTCAGTGGTAATGATTAAAGAAGGTTAAAGTACTGTGAGTAGTATGAGATTATTTTTTATGACAAAAAGTATGGACAATAGCCTGTGCCTTATGCTAGTCTGTGTTATGTGGGCTTCGCTCTCATCTTTACACGGTTTCAGTTTTTTTCTGTATGTTCTTGGTTTTCCATTTTTTTAATATATCCATCAGTTTAAAAGTAATATAAATATAATAACTATAAAATAATCCCTAAAAAAAATAGAGTTTAATAGTGGTTGGTTTACGGTCCAAAATAATTTTGCTCATACAAAACATTTCAAATTATCACATAAATTAAAAACATTAATTTATGTAACAATTTTAAATATTTTGATTTGTTGTATGTGTAAAATTGATTTTAGACCGTCAATCCACCACCATTAAACTAAAAAAATTAACCTAAAATAAATAATATAGATGACAACCATGTTAATTATTTTCTTTACAAAAATAACCATGCTAATTTTTTCTATATTATATCACGGTTTCAATGCTTGATAACAACCATAAAAAATAACAACATTTGGTTTTACCATCAAATAGAACATAACATCGGCAATTACATAACAGATCAAAAGAGAATATAGAAATGAGAAGAATTTTGGTGGATAGTCATTGAGGTTGATCAATGAAAAGGAAATAATCTTCGATATATTAGTTTTATTACATTAGAGTTTAAAAATTAAACCACCTTGACTGAGGAACAATATGTTGGGAAAAATCATCTATGTGAAAAATGGAAGTAAAAAATAGTCAAAAATTAAGTGAGTACATACTCGTATCAAGAAGTTAATTGCTCAAAAAAAATGGAATTAACAAAGTTTAAACCTTATATTATAAGGGAAGTGATTGTCAATTTGATAAAAAAAAAAAAGGAAGATTAATGTTTAGTTAAAAAAATATAGCGAATGTTTGTGTTATTTAAGAAGACCTTAAGTGAGGTTGGTGTAATTAACACATGATTTTTTTTTAAAGTTTGTCCATGATAAAATCATTGAAATAGTTGTTATTAAATATTATGAAGTGGTAAGTTAAAAATATGTAAAAATATTAAAAATAATAAAGATTTCACTATTGATAAAGATGTCATTACGAGTCTCGTGTATGAATTGTACAACTATATTATTTAGTGACTAATTTATCATTTTTTCAGGGTTTTTTATAGTCATATTTCTAAAAGATATAATAATTAATAATCTACAACAATAAAAAAATATTATTAATAATATGACATGGTGGTCTGACTTCTTTGATTCTCTATTGTTTTTAAATATGTTGAGATTTGCAGGTTTCAAGGTGTCTTGTTTGCCTACACTCTGGTTCTTCAAATTGGAAAGAGCTTTTATGCTTGTTGGTTTGTTTAGCGAGTTTTTGGCACTTGAATTTGATACCTTGCTGACGGTCGACTCATTAATTGTTCTTCACAGATGTTCGCTTTTCATATTTTTTTTGTAAACTGCTTTCCCGCCCGTATACTGGTTCTCTAGATTGCCCTTGTGATTAGTGGATTTTTTTAGGATAGATTAGGGTCGGTCTACTTGGCCTGATTTATCATGTTCTATCTCTGTTTTGGGTTATACCTGAGTCAAGTATAATGCCCGTGATTAGTGAATATTTTTTTAGATTAAAAGGTGTAAACAATTGCCATTTTTTCTTTGGATTAACTACAAAAGAAAAACTCATAAGATGGTAATTATATTACATCCTAAAAAAGAAAAAATCATATGATCATCATAAACTAAATATGATCTTTTGTTACAAAAGACACATAAAGTAAATATAGGTTAAGGTGTCAAAATATTAAGATGGGGCAAAAAATTTGTTTTCACTGGTCGTTACCTTTCATAATTAGAGAAAGATATAACAAATTGTAAAATGTTTTTAACTCTATAGATATTTAGAAGTTGAATTATAGAAAAATTTGTTTTGATTGAGATTAAGGTTACGTGTGTTTGCTCTTTAAAAAAAGATTACGTTAGTTTGTTTTAACAATTGAGTTTGTTTTAATTTGATTTTAAGAGAGAAAAATAGGAGGAGGTTGAAGCAAAAGACATAAAAGTATATAATTTTGATAACGTGTCAAAAAATTAAGAAGGAGCAAATTGTATCTTTAGTAGACATTAAGTTTTATAATTAGAGAATAGATTCTTAGAAAAACTATTGATCGTTGGATTGTTTGTGTGTTAAGTGTGTTTAAACATATCGTTTTGTGTCTTGGCTTTGCATTCCATTTATGCACCTGTGTTTTTCTTGTAATTTATTTCTATAACTACCATTTAGCAGCGAACAATGATAAAAGATTATTTTTAGATAGTCACAAGCCAAAATACAAACCCTTTAGGCACACTCACAAAATAAAAATTCCACATCATATTCTTTTAATTATTTCAAACGTAATGATAAAGTTAACTTTAGATTTTGCTTTTATGTGAGTGTGTTTAAACTTGTGTCCATAGTCTTGTGACTATGGAAGACTTGCTCAATGATAAATTGCAATTTGTATTATTTTCATTGGTTCAAGTTGTCTCTTAGAAAAAGATACTTGATGTGATATGCTTCATGCATCCAATGCCCAGTGTCCACTATCAAATCAAAGTAGTTAAGAAGTCAACGTCACCGGCAGGTTTTGTCAATATAAGCTAGCACGTTTTTTTTCCTTTCTAATTCAAGCAATAGTCCGTCAATAGGTGTCAAATCAAACTATTCTTAATTCATATGCAAACAAAAAAAAAATCAAATTGTTCTTTGTTTTCTAATGACTTTTTTTTTCTGGCATAGTTTGTGCTATTTATTAATAAATTCTTTCTTTCGAATTTAAAAAAAATGAAAAATTGAAAGGGACCAGCGAAGTTTTCTTTCACCAAACAATCAAACTACAAAGTACCATAAACCATGGATGAGGATACCATTAATTAACGTGCTGGAAAAAAGACCGTACATGATTTTGAAAATAAAATATCGAGTTTAATACTTTTTTACTGAATTAAGTTGTTGTTAGAATGTGAATTTAACCGATGTATGGACTGGTGTTCTCAGCCTATATTCTCCTTCTTCAAGTATTATATACAAAGGAAGAAATTGTGTCCCTCTATTGTGAGCTTCTTCACCGTTTCAAAGACAATTTGGTCCCTCAATTGTGAGTTCGTTGTCCTTGTAACCATTGATCAGCGGTTACGAATACAGGATTCGTAACCGTCGAACGTTAGGATTTGCAATCATTGGAGACGGTAATGGTTTTAGGATTTGAACTATCGCTCCATATTGTCGCGAGCACCCCCTCACAGAGAGGGGCTGTGAATTAAGTAAATGGTTCAATTTTGAATTGGGCCTGTGTATTGGACCTTGGACTGCTCCAAACACAAACTTTTGAGCAGTCCAAAATAGAGTAGTCCGCCAAGTCGTCATTCTTAGAGTAAAAAGGATGACTTCGAGCAATTTTGAGATTCTATGCTAGGATAAAACCCGTGCTCATGGGGACTTATTTGTAAGCCAACGCTGTGCTCGCATTGTACTTGTTAGGTGTTCAAAATATTTAATAGTTAGCTTGATTCCTCGAACAGAATTTGTGATGGACAAAGGAATTAATAGTTCTAGGATAATCTTTGCTCATGAAGAGAAATTTTTCTTCGATGGTGAAACCCGTAAATTGAGACTAGTGACACTTCTTGTTGACTTGTTTGTCATAATATGTTTGTTTATGTTGATTAGTTCGAATAGAACTTTGCTCGTGAGGAGCAAAAAGGGGCTGAATTGATAGTAATGCTCACAGGGAGCTTTCATTATTTGCTCGTTTAGGGGAGTGTCTCATGATGATTTAATCATTTGTCCTCTAAACATTTATTGCGAGTATCTCAAAGATGAGATTGAAGGGACATGACCTTTGGTTTCTGGGTGCCACATGTAAAGACTAGTAATGCACTTGATTACTTACGCTCTTGAGTTGTTATGTTAGTGTTAATTTTTGGGAAAACATCCCAGTCGTTGGATTGATTCTAGTGTGGGGGGGTTTGATGGAGCTTCTCCTGAATCATTGGATTGATCAAATGCCTGGATCTAAATTGTTGTTTTGTTTATGTGTTGTATGGGATAGCATAAAAGATTTTGGTGGTTTTTGTGAAACATGCAGTTTACTCTCTTTTAACTCTCTTGTTTGTTGTTTCTGTGTTTTTGAAGGTTCTACATCCAAAAGTTGTTACCAAATTTTAGAAATATCTCATCACTCTCCTGTTTGATCTTTCGATTATTCAAACAGGTTGGTGTTTTCATACTTAACTTCTTTCATGCTTTAAGCTTTTCAGTTTAGAACTTGTTCATCATGTCTTGCGGTAGAATATGATGATATGGTTATAGGTTTTGAGTATTTGTTTCATGATATTTTAGAGAATCACCGATGTATGGAAATTTATACGTCTTTCTTTGCCTTTTTTATTGCTTAGAATGTTACTGTTAGACGTTGGTTTATGACTTATAGTCTAACCAGACGCTATTCTAAGAGGAAGTCTTCATTGTAATCCTAAACCCTTGGGTAATTGGGTTTTCATTAGTCTTGTCATTCGTGAGGAACGTTTATGCTCTTCCTCTCGCTGAAACATTATAATCAGTGTAGGAAGGGTGGATTTGAATGTTGAATTTATTTTTCCCCCTTCCCTTTCATGTTTCATATGGCTCAAAGAAGGAAAGGCCATATCCCAACTAAGGAACATATCAACGGCTGGATAAAATATGAACCCTTAAATACGTCCACCATCTACGCTCTCCCTGAAACTGACGAGCATTCATTCATAACTATTCAACCTAGGGTGCCTGAGGATTGGGTGAGTATTCCCTTGGTAGAAAGCAAGATATGTTCTTGGTATGAGGGGAACATGATAAATATGCATGAGGTTGTCATCAAAGACATGAGTTTCAGAATGCTCTTCTTAGATTTTCAGAAGGAGGTTTTATGGTGTCTAGAGTTATCCCCTTCACATCTTCCACCTAATTACATGGCTTTTGTTCGATCCTTTGAATTGATGTGTGAGTACTGTAACGCTCTGGATTTTAGATCCAAGACATTACGCCTAATTCAATTTATTTTAAAAAAAAAACTACTATTATTTTTATTATTAATAATAAATTCTTAAGAAAACCTATACAAAATTCTTAACATAATTTAATTAAAATTCTTAAAATAAATATTCTTCAAAAAATTCTTCTAAGGTTACAGTTCAATCAAAAAACCCAATTTTTGTCCCCACGTACGCTTTCATCACACATCAAACTTCATATATCATCTTTGGTACCTACAACATTATATTAATGTAAGGGTCAATTTCCTTATCCAAATTGGTTCATACTCAAAGCACAAGAACAATGCCACAAAATAGATAGTATCAAAACTTCTCAATCAAAAAGAAATAAGAAAAATACATTTAAGTCTTTAATGTAAAGTTCATACACATTTCTTTTGTATATATAACAGTTTAATCACTTATCAATACACAGATGTATAACAGACCCAATGCAATGCAATATTGTGTAAAATGCATGCTCTTAAATACTACATGATCTGGATATAACCTGACACTAAGGCATCCACACAGAATATAATTATAACCCGCCACACAGACATCCACACAAAATATAATTAACCCGCCACACATGCACCACACAGATGCATATGCCATACATGATAATGATGATAATGAAAACTAAATCCCGCCACTTAGGCACCACTAAGAAATGCAACTTAAATCCCGTCACTTAGGCACCACTAAGAAATATGATATTAACCCGCCACTAAGGCAATTACAGTCAAGTATTAATGCATCATCAAGTACACAAACCCAAAGTCAATCATTTCACAAACTCACATTTTCACCTTTCTCTTCTTTAATTCATCAAAAGAAAAATGTAACATTTCTTTTCCAACATTACAAAAACATATAAAGCATAATAATATAAAATATATCAATTCACACCACATTATCATACACAACTTTTATATAAAACATAATTAAGAATAATCACTCATAATTAATAATAATCACTTTTAGAAAGGATTAATTTTACCATGAAAACATGTTTTAATTATTTTTCTTTTTAAAAGACAACAATTGCTACCTCTACTTAATAACCCAGCCCACCCAGTACTTAGTATGGACGTATGGGGAAAAAGCCTTTATCTGGAGATAAGAATGGCCCGACGAGGTACTTAGAGGAATCGTAGCACAAAGCTTCAAAGAAAATAATTCTAGATTTAGAAATTGGAGTATGGAAATAAATAAGCAAAAAAATGAGATATTAGAGTACCTTAGGACTTGTACAAATTTAAAAAGTGAAGATAGGAATGGCTCGATGGACTTAAAAGAAATAATCATTTTGGGAGGAAAGACTGGTAATAATTTTGGACCCAATATGAACAAATGGAAGACCATAGGACATAGCGACAATTCAATTTCCTCATGAATATTGCTGGTACGTGTGACTAAGAAGAAATATGTGAGGGCTGACTTTTGAGCTAAGAATGCTATGACTTCCTCCATTCAATGTTACCGACAGAACAATAGTGGTTATAGTGATACTCTCTTCTTTTTCATGAGTGAAGAGAAAGGATGATCAATGGTGATAAAATGGTGAACCGGAAAAGTAGGGGGAATGATAACCACAGACGTACAAAGGGAATTGATTTCCCTTTATTCTTGATTACTGCACACGATGGAGAAAAGACAATAGGTATATTGTATTTCACCAAAATGGATTGTATAATGATCTTTGAATGGTGTTGTGATTACCACTTTAAAGGCAATTAAAAGAGGATAATAATTCAGCAAATATGAAGGTTAACAAGTAAGTTTCACGTAGGAAAAGAATGAGGAAAGTTAGAGAATTAGATCATGTCTACTAATGGATAAAAACGGTTTATGAAGGCTAACGTGAGAATATAATATCGAGAGGGAGAGTGAGAGGGGCTGGAGTTTGTTTCCAATTGTTTCTAAAATCAAGGAAGTCACTATACATGTAGTTTCTCAAAAATACACCCACGTTGACACAAATTATGGTTTATAAAATTCCCATATTTAAGGATTATAAGCACTAGTAAGAGAGGGAGAAAAATCAGTAGAAGTATGTGTTGATCATGTGCAGATAAAAGTGCAAAATATGTGCCAAATGACCGTTATTGTAGAAGGGGAAAATAAGGAAGGAATGACACACATATGTGAGTGGTGGTTGTTGCTATTATCAAGCAAGACATGGCTAAGAACGTTAATCACTAAGTTACTTAATATTATAGATAATTCTTTGACCCAACAAACAAACTCATGGGACGTGGTCATTGAGTAAAATTAACTAGTTATATGTAAGTAAACATATGAAATGACATATACTGTGTATATAAAATATTGGGATGTTACAAGTACCTTGATCTGGACCTTGTTCAAGGTTTTAAGGACAAGTATTTCCTTATAAAACCTAAGAATATGATGGCATAAACCAACTCCTTTCTTGGATGTCCTTTATTAGACAAATTTGATAGGAGCATCCCGAATTCATAACCCAACTCCTTTCAGGTTCCCAACTTGTAACAGCTAGTGCTCTCGCACTTTCATAACCTTCATCTCCGACAACAACAATCTGAGCAAATGATTTACTACCACCCCCTATTTGAGGACAGTCCTTCTTGAAATAGCATAGGGTGTGACAGATAAATCACTTGAACTTTGATATGTCAACACCCCTTGATTTTTACTTTGACATGGCCTCTTTGCCTTTTCTATTACCTTTATTCTCACTTCTTCCCTTTGAAATATTCAAGCCTTTTCACTAATCAACAGAGTAACTTTACACAAAGATTCCAAAAGGAATCTCAAGAGACTCAATTCTACCATTTTCTATTACCTCTATTCTCACTTCATTCTACCATTTTCCTGAATCTCTACCCATGACCAAGATATTCAATATTTTAGTATCCTACAAGGTGAATCCAGGGATGATTCTCCCAACCCCAGAGTTCTTACCAAGACAAAACCTAAGAAAACTCTCTTAACCATAGTTTGAGTGTTGGATACAAAACCCATGTTTTTCACTCACCCAAACCCTAATCATGACCTACCTATATTTATATGATTCATCCAACCCATAAAAACTTGGCGACAAAGAAAACAGAAAACTCGCGTCTCGACATCACGAATTCGAAGTTTTCCCGCGCGTAGGCAACCTTTTGAGTTATGCGTCGCGAAGTTTTCCTCCACATTGCAAAATAGGTTGAACCCATGTTTAATATTTCAAGACATATACAACATCTATTTCATTATTTAAAACTAAAATTCAAAATTCTCGAAGGTAAAAACTTGGATATCAAATTTAGTATAGAACAAGGGGATTTTGTTTTTTTTCACTATGACTAACAATCAATTTTTTTTTTCTTTACACAATAACAATCATTTATATAACATAATTTCAACTTCTAAATAATTTTTTAACAAAACTGATAATTTTATAATAATAATTAATGAACTATAAATTGTGCGCCTATATAGCACCAATATACATTCATCTTTGACACCGATACAACTCGAGTACATGTGATTACATTAATTTAATTAATTTTATTTTTGTATGGAAATCAATTTTGACATTCTCATTAATTACTATCAACATTGACATATTTGTATCAATATCATGTTTAATGTTTGTGTCTGTGTTAGTGTTTCGTAAGTCCGCATCCCTTGTTTCAGGATACCGGCAACGCCACTAATTAAACTCCTCATAAATGATTTCAACATACAATCAAGAACACATATCATAACATATAACTAACAACATTTCCTCTCAAAAAAAAAAAACTAACAACATTTATACATCACTGACAAGGAAAATAATGCAAATTAACCACTGACACAACTTTGCATTTTATTTTAAACTGCAAATATAAAATTGAACCCAAAAATGGTGTTGCTCATGGTTTTCTTGTCAACAATATGCTAAGATTGGTGAACTTAGTTTTCTCTTTGGACATCCGATCAGTTAAATTTTTTCTATAGCGGTCAAAAATCTCCTTAATGACACCTTCACCAAAGTGACTAACTAGCAAAGGTTCAGCCACAGCCCTAATGCATTGTGCCATATTGTATCCATCATCTCTGAGTGATTCTGACATTTCAGACTCAAATTCAAAGGCATTACAATCATCAAGAGCATTCCAATTAACTTCAGAAACCTCCAATTTATTGATAACAAATGATCCTTCATTGAGAACTTCCAACTTCACTTCAGATGGAGAAGGATAATAATTAGGAATGTTGAAAGTATTGATTTTCTCTTCGTTAATGATTCCCTGGGGCATAGATTGAATAAATCATATTAATATTATTAAATTTATTTTCTTCAAAAAATATCGTGAAATTTATTTATTTTTATTTTTCAAAATTTTAGAATTTTTTTCTCATACTTTCACTCATGTATTTATAGTGTTCTATGAGGGTGAATGTAAAAGGAGTTAATGTAAACCAAATGAGCTCCTCCAACTAAGAGAGGTTATCACGTAGTTTACATTACCTCCTGTTCACACTTGGTATTGTGATAACCCCTCTTAGTGATTTTATATATATATATATATATATATATATATATATATATATATATATATATGATATGCATAGTATACCTGCAAGACCATATCATTAAGGGCCATAGCCATGAGCTCCCAAATGTAACAACACTCCTTGCTTGATGGATTGTTGCATTTTCTTCCTATAAGTGTTAGAATCATTTGAGCACCTTCAACTAATTCTTTGGCACGACACCGAAGAAAAAAAGAGAAATCTGTTTGAAATTGCTTATAGTAAGCCTTGATGACAGTTGAGGGGCTTGTGCTGGTCAAGTAAATGTTTCCTTTGTTGTTGTCAGCACCGTTAGGAACCTAATGAATCACCATCCAACAGAAAATATTCATATTTAACCATTCTTTATGAGTAGATTAAATAAAGTGAACCGTCTATGTTTGGGATGAAACGTTTACTAAATGTATATTACAGAGTACTAAAATAATGAGAAAAGATAATTACTATAGTATAAACAAACCTTAGACAGCCATTGAAGACTATACGAGGAATGAACAAAATGCAAACTATTATCTGGAAAAATCCTGCCATAAAATGAACCAGGAACCCCATAGAAGTAGCACGGGCCCATTTCAGTTTCCATTTCATCACGTAGTTTCTCTTTGAAGGTGTCGAGGGACTTGAATACGTTGTTGAAGTCATTTCCCGGTAGATCATTCAAAAATATTTTATATTCAGGAGATTTATGATGATGCACTTGACAAAGTTTTTCCACACCTTTGATAATTTCTGATATCACCAACAAAGTGTTTGGTCCAAAAGAGCAACCCAAATCTGCAATTGCCAAGCTTCCGGGGAATGTGTTGCAATATAGACTGGTTATGGCTTCATCTCTCAGAGGTTTTGTTAAAGAAATCACCTTTCGCTGTATATTTACAATTGATGCATAAAATTCATACCGTATTTTGTGGATGCTTAACATATTTGGTTGTCTTAAATTATTTATTCCTTTATTAAGTATAGAGACAATACTATATATATTTTTGTTTGATCACTTTTTTACTTAAAGATATTTATATTTTTGTTTGATACACTTATATAACTGCATATGGAATATATCACACCGACAACAAATAAAATTAAAAGATTTGTTGGTGATTTTATTTACTTATATCTGCATAAGAAATTTTTTACATACTGATATGAGAAAGTCGGTATAAAAAAAATTTGAAAACAAGTTTTTAAAATATCAATAATAATGTAATGTTTCTGTTAAATATTTTGTTATTTTACATGAAAACATAGCATGTAAATTAGTAGTGATTTAGTTAGAATCACGATAAGTCCAATAAAAATTCACCAAATCGTTGATTAAGTCCGCATTATAAATTCTTTTCTTTTTTACAATGCATTGTAAAAATAGTTTTTTGAAATTGGTAGATGTAGGTAGAGATTCATCCCTTAAAAAAAACATAGATCGAATCTATGTTTTTTTTAAGGGATTAAGTTAACAATCTATATCTATTTATTTTTGACAAAAAAAAAATCTTATTCTTCTATTTTAAAGTAGTACCAACTAGACAGAAGTTTGAAAAACGGTCAGGGCTGTTTTGTTCATATTTGTTTTTTAAGAATATTAGGCTTAATTAGAGTGTTTATCCCCTTATTTTCACTCACTTATAGAATTGGTTTCCCCATTTTAAAATCGCCCAGCTTTGAATCACCATATCTAAATTTTTGAACATAAAAATGGTGATATCATATTTAAATTGAAGTTTTAAAGGGATTTTCTAATAATTTCATGGTGGTTGATCATTTACATCATCAAATCGTGTGACATATCATTTAAAATATGTCACATCACTATTTTTAAAGCCAAAAATAAGAGTCAGGGACCAAAAACGTGTCATTTTAAAATGGGAAATCAATTTCGTGAGTGAGTGAAATTATGAGGATCGAAACTATAATGATGCAAAAAAATTAAATTGTAGTATAAAATGTAAATTACGTAAATATCCATTCATCTACGTGGTTGTTTAAAAGAAAGAATTGGCGTTTTAATCAAAACTAAGTGGATGTAGGATGCTAACTTATTCATTAATGATTTGAAGTAGACGTAAATTAAATTAAATTAAACTAATAGCTTCTTTTTTTTTGTGATGACTTTGTTAGGTTAATAAGAATATTCTATATTAAGTGCTTTTTGTAAAAGAAAAAAACATAGATTACTTTAAAAGAATATATTTTTTTGGTAATTGAGTTTTTATTAAAAAGCATGTAAAAGTAGGCTTGTTAACTTACTCCTTTTATGTTTTAGGTAGGAGCAAGTTAGCAGACATATATTATATATATATATATATATATATATGAGTTTTGCTAGAAGCCATCGATGAAGGTGTCTTTTAGCAATCCACACCTCAAGGTGTGATTTCCACTTTTTAGTTATAACTTTGCTAAAAGACACCTTCATAAAAGGTGTCTTCTAGCAAAAACCTATATATATATGTGTGTGTGTGTATTATATACCTGAAGTAAGGTTTCCTCAACAAATAAAAAAAATACCTGAAGTAAGGAGTTGTTTGCATAGCTTACTTCTCCAACGCTTCCATTCATGTGTAGTACTTGAGTTACTTCCATTCTTGTTTCTTTGTTTATTTCTTTCATAGTAGTTTTGATTTTATGTGCATGTGTTTAAGAACAACACTTGCCACACACTTATATAGGAGCTTTACTTGATGAATAATGCTAGTTTCAGCGAATTATTTGTAGCGAATTTATCCCGACATCATTCTGATTGGCCAGCTGCCCATATTTTCCGCCAAATTCCTACCTAAAGTAGCCCCATG
>Ga0315914_1004076_pt1 | contig 21912 bp, 7 predicted proteins | sample MpolenodulesMG_FD_203920 | JGI IMG/M metagenome (GOLD analysis project Ga0315914, IMG submission 203920) | Medicago polymorpha root nodule microbial communities from Los Angeles, California, United States - elongated nodules | ecosystem: Host-associated > Plants > Roots > Nodule | place: USA...
TCAATTTAATTAACAAAATGACCATTTTCTTGAAAACTCTAATAAATTAAACCTTTTTATACTGATTTTTCTCAAGGTTCCAATTCTACAATTTAGGGGAAAGAAACAGAATCAATGAAAAAATTTAAAAAAACATGTGATATTATACACTTAAAATTAAACAATTATAAATTGATTTTCACAAGGTTCCAATCCTTCAATTAACAAAATCCTCCTTGTTCTTCGAAATCCTAAAAATTAATTTTTTATAAATTAATGTTCTTTAACTTCCTTAGGAAACAAACAGAATAATGAAAATTCTAAAAAATCATCACATTCTCCTCCATACTGATTTTCGCCTTTAACACATAGATTCTCATTTGTGCACTAAGATTGAAATTTCCCTTGATATTTTGTATGAGGACTGATTTGTAATAAGGTAAAGTTTAGTCTTAGAGTGTCCACCAGCAGGACACTAGATAACATGACATGAACAATTATACTATTGGATAAACAAAATAACTTTTCCAAAAAAGTCAGTTTCCTGACTACACCATAGAAGCTCCCAAATAAATATGGGTGATGTTATTTGTAGGGAACAAACATATCACGAAGGCATTGTGAATTAATGACAAGAATTGGTTATCTTGGACTTGTTGGAATGCATGTATAGATGAAATGAAAGAGATGCTGATACAGTTAGAGAGAGAGAGGTGGTCGTCGGAAATAGAGATGATCTTTTGGGAGAGACATGGTCGCAAGAATTGAGATTGTGGGGAGAGAGAAAGTTGAATGAGAATGCCACATAACTCACTTAAGTGATGTTTTAATCTCACATTTCTTTTAATCTTTTTTGGTTACTTGGGTAATATTACCATGTTGCTTATAGTGTGTTGGCTTTGAATTTTAAAATTGTTATATTTAGATTTTCAAAGTCTCTCTTAAAAAAGAATTTTCATCCATTAAAGTTGGGTTGAGTTACGACCAGGTACCTCTTTTTAAGACCGTTTGTTGCACTATTCAAAATTATGCAAGATAGACTATCAACCACGCCGCCTCCAGAATAAAACAAGTCTAGTTACAATTGTGTAGCTTACACCTCCAATATGGTACTAATACCACTCATATTTTAACAGTGAAACTAATCAATTGTGGTACTATATGACCACTCTATTATGGCTATCAAATGGTGTTACCATCATTCTAACTTTTAACGTCTTTGAATAATCTATGATAGCGAGACCACTCAAATATGGTGCTACCACCATTATAACCTTTAACTTCTTCAAGAATAGAAAATATCCAAAGGATATATACATATACTCTTAAGATCATTTTTGATTCCGAAGGGACATTATTATTTTTCAAAAGGAACCATGATCTTAAAGTACTCTTTATTTCGAAGGGATGTAGATTATCAAAGATACTATACTCTTAAAATCATTTTCGGTGTGTTGAATGAACTGAGCTCTCCATTTGTAGAGAAAATTCACAACTAATATGTGAGAAACTTTAGGAACAAGTAATTCAAACATTAGATTTAGTACAAAAAATATCTCAAATTGAGTACAAAAATATATTATATTGAGTACCAAAATATCTTTGATCAAATACTAAAATATATTAGATTGAATACTAAAATATTTCAAATTGTGCAACAACATATTTTTTATAACGTTCCAATATATTTTAGCAAAACTTGGGGGGTAAAAAATAATTTTTAATAATGTTTAAATTAATTATTTAATTCAACATTTATGAATAATAAAATATATAAATATATATTTTTCTCTAATGGTTACTCCGTTTACAAAATTATGTACCCCTTAAAGGTACACACCCCACTATATAAACACCATCAATATATATGATCCATTTAATGTAAGACTTCTATTTTTTTTCAATTCACACTTCACTTGTTCCACCTAATATGAAACATTGCATTTAGTTTTTTAACTCTTATTTTCACACATATTCCTACACAGTGTTATCAAATTCTTGGTTGTGGTGTCTAGTTTACCATGTTGTAGTCTTCTTGTAGCAAAAGATAACCATGAAACACGTGAAAGATTCCCAAGAATAATCCCCGATTTCTATCATTTCCTCTCTCAAACACCTCAATGATTTCTCTCTCAAGAATTCATTAGAGAAATTTTTAATTCTTTCCCAAATGATTCTTAACTAACAATGATGTTTAAAATGCATTTCCCAAATCATCAAAAGATACACAACACTCAAACCCTAACAAAACCTTCGTATTCCATCCTTTTGGTCTCTCTCTATATAATGGTTCTTCTATGCTTTTTATAGGGAAGAACATAGGTAATTTGAATCAACAAAAATGTGATTCTAATCACTATGTTCTATAACTTGAACCCGAGGACAAAATAAACAATGTAATTATAATTGCTAAGGGTGTTAAAATCAAAATCCATTTGAATTAAAATTGCAAATCGATCTAAAAAAACCCAAAAATCGGTCCAAAGTGGATATCATTTGGATATGTTTGGATGTTCTTTTGTAAAAACTTCTCGGATTGGATCAGGTTTTGAATTAATTTATTATTAGTTGGTTTAAATTTTTTAATACTGCATAATTGTTTAATTGAATCTATTTTTTTTACTATTTTATATTTTTCAAATATAATCGATTATTATCATTTTGTAATATTAATTTCTATCAGGCATCAGTTCGGATTTTGAAAACCGATTGTTATGAATGGTGATGCAAATTCTAATGTGCAAGAAATTATTGTGGTTCAACCTATTACGGATTAACCCCAAGTCATAGTTAATGCGCAACATGAGGTTGCTATTACTACAACCACAGTTGTGCATATTACAAATGATGAAATTGTAGAGATCAACTATAATGCACCTATGATTGAGAATGATATATGGAAACAAAGTCAGGTTGTTGATGGTGCTGCGGACGAATTTGAGGAGAATGAGATACATGAGGATCAAGTTGCTAATGTTTCTAATGATGTTGAAAATGATTTTGCAGTTATTCAGAAATTTTTTTACTATAGAAATGCCAAAGAGAATGTTGATAACACAATTTCACACCTTACATGTCGAAGAGTCACAGAAAGAAGATGAAGGCAAAAATTGAGCATATAAAATATTACTCATGAAGTTTCTCATTTGGAGCATTAGGGGTATTGCATTGTCATTCCTTCTTCTCCGACTGAGGATGTTATGGTTTGTGAAAATTCGACGGATGTGAAAATTCCTTTGTTTTTAAGAGATGTTTTTTCAGAGATTGCATAGAATTGGCCAATTTCCTATTCTTTTAGTATGGTTGTCATGGATTTATGGTTCTAGGGGTGTGCCAACCTAGTTGAGACAACTATTGCCACTTCGATGCAAGTTTACACTCTTGCTTTATCTAAAGAATATTATTATTTTTTAATATATTATATGTTATATCAAACCTATTATTTTATTGTGTCTTTATAATACTACTAAAAAAAAGTATAATTTGTAATTTAGATATTCCAAAACTGTCCAAATTAACAACATTAAATCGGACCAAATCAATTTTTTTTTTAATTAGTCATCCAAAATCAAACTAAACTACACGTAATCTTATCATTAAATCAGATGAATTTTGCCTCAAAGTTTATCAAAGCAACGCCTTAAACACCCAATCTAATGACAAAAAGGTGTCTCTAATCACCAAAATTACATTTTATAATGTTATTTTTTTCTGTAGCTATATATTGTATTTTGCATTAAATATATTACTATACCATATTTTTATATTATTAATATTAATACAATTTTATAATTGAAATTTATATATTAAAAAATCAATCCAAATAAAACCACATTTAATTATCATGTCATATATCATTTTTAAAATGAGCAGTCCAACCCAAACTAACTCAAATGTGATTTTATTTTGGTGTATGTTTGTTTTTACCTCAAAACTAATCCAAACTATATCACGAACATCCTATTTAAAGATTGATTTATCAAATTACAAGAGTATATCACCTTCTGCTTGAACCAACCCTAATTATCCTCTTAATTGTAGTTTTTTTTTTGTTGGTAAAACCTCTTAATTGTAGCTTTATTGTGTTGGTAATGAGACTTTTACAACAAAAAATTGTTACACAAAATTTATGTTAATTTAATTAGAAATCTTGTAGTAAAATACTTTTTTTTATAGGATTCTGTAGTAAAATACTATTTAATGCGAAATCTATGGTTTAAGTTTGAATAATTAATAATGGGTGTGACCCATTTAATGGTAGAACTCAATATCGTTTAATTAAAACATGAAGTTTTCTTAACCTACTTTTGTGTTCCTTTATTGGGTTTCTTAACGTAAGGTGGTGATCGAATCCGACTGGTGATTTCTGTACCATGTCATTTAAACTTCGTGATCTAGAGGTGCTTTGTTGCATTTCTTATTATGTTGTTTTCGGTTCTTAATCTAGTTAACTCTAATTCTGTTTAAAATTGATTGACACTGACTGTTTGACTCAAAACAATGTATTCCCTCTATATATTGGTATTAAATCTCATTAAAATGCGAACAATCCACATCAATGTCAAGAACATTCCACAAAAATATAAAACATATCGGATACTAGATAAAAATATTATTTTGGCCTTATATAAAAAAAACAAAATTACTCAAGGAGTCATTTATCTTATTTATTTGTAACACTTTGGTCCTTTATCCTTTTTTTCTCACGTTTAAATCTTTTATCTTTTAAACCGTGCACACATAAATCATTTTTAATGTTTTTTTTTTATTAAAAACACGCTGAGTTGGCCTGCTACACAGGATAATCTTATTCTTCATCTTCATCTATTTCCTTAAACCAAAGAAAAATGTCCATCCAAATTCCCCAAATTTTCAATCACACTTATATCTTCATCCCTTTGTCTTCTTCTCTTAATCCTCTTCGTTCCTTCCTTCAAATTCCTCTTCAACAATACAAATCAAACACACTTAATTCACCATCATTAAAAATCACGTCAATCCAATTCCTCAAACCCAAGAGGGGAGGAAGATACAAGTGTGACTGAGAATTTGAGGATTTTGATTTTTGAGTAGACATTTTTCATTGGTTGAAGGAAGAAGATGTTCCTAACATTTATATGTTTCATAAAAATAAAAACGATTATCCTTCGTGGCATGCCAACGCAATGTGTTTTTTAAATTTGTAGTCTTTAATTATCCTTCGTGGTTGACTTGGGATCTTGGAGTTTGCTCCTCCAAAGGTCTCATGTTCGATTCCCTCTGGTGCCAATTTCGGTGGGCTAAGTCCATATAGAGCTTGCTCTGACTTTAAACGGGGCCCCCGCAAGTGGGCGGTGGGATTGGGCCCCTCGGATTAGTCAATTATTGGTAGTCAAGTATCGACTTATCTGAAAGGTCTAATCCCATCATCCCCTTATTATCTCATCAAAATTGACATTAAAGAAAATCGAACATAAGACTTAGAACGCAAGTTTGAATCCAACACCATTGAATAAAAGTTATTTTATCGTTTGTTGTCAATAAAAACAGAAAGATATGATTGCGGATTTTGACATTAATTTATTATTATTGAGAGTATGTGTAGAGAGAGAGAGAGGAGTAATCAATCCGGGTGTCAATAAAAGGAGTGTGACGTTTGTTTACTTGGGAACAAAGTTTAAAAAAAATACCCAGAAGAGAAGAAAGAGACCTTATCAAATCAAAAACAACAAAAGATTTTACCTTATTTTTCTCTTTTTAGTTTCTTTCGTATAAAACCTACATTGTTCAGTAACAAAACCTGTTTCAACAAAATACGAAGAAAACGTTAGAAGCTCAAAACCCTATCAATGGAGGGTTTCGAGACTTCAAAAAACTCGCAATCAAAGCTTCAAATCAATGAAAGGGTTGAGGTAATGTCGATATTCTTTCTGGGTTCTTGATTTTTTTTTTGTGGGTTTTTTGATTTTTTTTTTGTGGGTTCTTGAATTGTTGATAATGTGACTGTTATGATGTTGAAAAGGTTTGATTTTTATGTTTATTTTGATGGGTTTGTGGGTTTTTAGGGTTCATGCAAAGTTTTTATTTTGATGAGTTTATGGGTTTTTAGGGTTTTTGCAATGAGGTTTTTGATCATTTGTTTACAGAAAGAAGAGGTATCAGGACCCATTAATCCGAGGGACCCATTGTGTCTTTGTGGGTCCCACCGTTTATTAGTGTTGGTATTTTGATTTGAAGTTTTTTGTTGTATGGGTTTTAAAAAGTTTGAATTTTTAATTTCAGGTGAAGAGTTTTGAAGAGGGGTTTCTGGGATCATGGCATCCAGGGACAGTTATTGAATGCGAGAAGCTGAAGCGTCATGTTCGATATGAGAATATTCTGAATGATAATGGGTTGGGTAATTTTGTGGAGGTAGTGAGTGTTTCAAGTGTTTTGGATGGTGATATCGGGTCATTGAGTAAACGTGGGAGGATTAGGCCAGTACCTCCTTTGGTTGAGTTTGAGAAATGTGAACTTAAGTATGGTTTGTGTGTTGATGTAAATTACCAGGAAGCTTGGTGGGAAGGTGTTGTAAATGATAAGTGTGATGGAATGGAGGAGACGACTGTGTTTTTCCCTGATTTGGGTGATGAAATGAAGGTTGGAATTCAGGAAATGCGGATTACTCAGGATTGGGATGAAGTTACAGAGAAGTGGGAGCCACGAGGGAAATGGTTGCTTTTTGAATTGATTGAGGAGTTGTATCTTCCGGTATCAGTAAGGCAAATTTGGTATGATGTGCGACAAAAAAAGGAATTTTCCGTGATTGGTGACTGGACATTGAATGAGAAGAAGGATTTGTGGAGACACTTGATAATGGAGGTAGTTGGTGACTACTTGGCTGTTACAGTAAAGGAAGTTTTCTCAGCCTTGAAACGTCCGGAGATGGAATCAGGTGAACTATTATCTGAAAAGGAAAAGTTTGAGCAGAAAGAACCTGTTGTTCCTCCGGCTGGAAAGGACTTGCCTAAGTTTCAAAATGAAGTTTCATGCAACGGTGTTGGTGAAGCAGTTTCGGTTGCCATCAATTTTGAGAAAAATCAACACAGATTGTCAACTGATTTAAAGTCAAATAATTCGTGGGAACGTGTAATATTTTCTGAAACTGAATACTGTCCCGATGCTGTTAAGCAATATGCGCTTGCTGCTGACGACAAGGCAACTATGGCATCTTTGAAGGAAAAAGTATGGAAACATCTTGCATATATTGGATGGGAAATTGACATTGACCTGCGTAATAAACATTACAGGTACAAGCCACCCAATGGAATCCATTGCAATAAGAAAGTTTACTACTCACTTAGTGTACTTTGTAAAGCTGAATCCATGATGAACTCTTCTCCGTCCGAAAATGGTCTTGGTATAAGGCATCCTGCCGGTGACTGTCACGTTCCAAATGTACCTCTTAGTCCATCTGAAAAGATTCAGAACCGAGTATCTCCTCTAGTTGTGGGGTCTCCATCTGTTACCGTGGCAGATGAACAAGCTTATTGTCCTCAAGCCATTGTGGAATACCACAAACATGCACTCGAGAAGACCTGCAATCGGGCAGATAAAAGTAAACTTATTTCAAAAGTAAGAAATCATCTGAAAGCAGAAGAATGGATTTTAATTGATCCACCTCCAAATAATAGAAGAAGAGGTGTTTTATACATTTCTCCACAGAAACAGAAATTCTTTTCATTGAATTCAGTATGCAGTTTCTTACTTAAAGAAAGAATTCAGAAATCGACTATTTCTGGCATGCAACCTTTAAATACCTTGACCATTCATGAGGAAAATGTTGATCAGGTATTGAGTGATGATTTATCAAGTAGAGACAGTGTTGCTGCGAATAAGTCAACTGCAAATCGGAAGCGAAAACGCTTGAGGAATTCAGATGGCAGCCTGCCAAAGCGCCGAAGCGATGAATCAACTCTAAGGGTGCCAAAGGCATCTTCCTCTTGCCTTTCACATCATAAACCTTTAAATGTTCTATCTTGGTTGATAGACAGCAACATGTTGTTACCAAGGTCTAAGGTTTTTTGTCGAGCAAAACGTGGGCACCGTGCTGTGATTTCTGGGCGAATTACTCATGAAGGCATCAAGTGTAACTGTTGTTCAAGAATATACAGTCTTGTTTCCTTCCAATTTCATGCTACTGGCGGTAATACCATCAGACCAAGTGCCAGTATCTTTCTGGACGATGGTAGGTCGCTCTTATCTTGCCTGATACAAATAATGCAAGATCACAAGTCTAAGGAGGCTATGATAAAACCACACAACCATTCACGTCAAGGCGAAAACGACTACATTTGTTCCGTTTGCCACTATGGGGGTGAACTTCTTTTGTGTGATCAATGCCCATCTTCATATCATAAGACGTGTCTTGGTCTGGAGGTAGGTTAACTATTTTCATTCTCGCTCATGCTATATTTAGTGCATCTCGTATTTAATTCAGTTTTATTCTTCTGCACCAATAATTGGATTTCATTTTTCCTGTATAGGATCTCCCTGATGGTGAATGGTTTTGTCCATCGTGTCAATGCGGGATTTGTAGCCAAAGCAAATTCAACGGGGGTGGTGAGGATGAACATTTCCTTACATGCATTCAGTGTGAACATAAATGTAAGTGTGCCGATACATAAATCCGCTTTCATATTGCTGAATCAATATATACTGTACATACCATACCATACCTGGACATCAATATATACTGTACTTACCATGTCATCTTTGTCAACCTAATGTAGATCATGTTGCGTGCCTGAAAAGTAGAGATATCAGTAAATCCGGAAGTTACGTGGAAAGCTGGTTCTGCGGAAAAGACTGTGAAAAGGTATATTAAATACATCCCTTTAATTATTGAGTTTAGCCAATATTTCTGTATATGTCATTTTGATCAATGCTTGCACTTGAGATTTAATGGAATTAATGAGCATTGAGACTAGATTTGGGCAACTTGCATGTTATAACTTGGCAAGTACAATTATGTTTAACGATACTCTAAACTTTTGTCTATTTTTTGCAGTTATATGCAGCCCTTCAAAGTATGTTAGGACAACCAGTTTCAGTGGGTGCGGACAATCTAACATGGACATTAGTGAAGTGTGCCGACTCTGAGAGTTGTGAACTTGATAATAGTAAAAGTGGATTACTGGCAGAAAGTTACAGCAAACTCAACGTCGCTCTTTCATTGATGCATGAATGTTTTGAGCCCTTGAAGGAATCCTCTTCTTGCAGAGATCTGATGGAAAATGTTTTATTCAGCCGATGGTAAGAGTTTCATATCCATCAAAATATGTTCATGGTGTTCTATTAGAATACCTTTTATATTTTGTTATATGTTCATGATAAGGGGAGCCTTGGCGCAACGGTAAAGTTGTTGTCACGTGACTGAAAGGTCATGGGTTCAAGTCTTGGAAACAACCTCTTGTGTAAAAAACAGGGTAAGGCTGCGTACAATACACCAAAATGGTGGGACCCCTTCCCGGACCCTGCGTATGCGGGAGCTTAAGTGCACCGGGCTGCCCTTTTTTCTGTTATTTTGTTTCGAACAGATTTTGTTTGTTTATTGGTATAAACCTGCTGATCATAGTTCATAACCATATATTTTGAAATTGCAACCTGATGATATCATATCTGCTAATCTCAGTTTTGCTAAGATGTTTGATTTGAAAATTTTGATAGTTCTGATAGGAAAGTATCATTTAAGATAACACAATTCTGACAGGGAACTTTCATTTAAAATAATCGACAAATGTGGAAGTTTTGGGCCTATAAACATTTATACCATTTACCAATGGATTTATATCTGTCTTTAAATTGTGTGAATTATTGTTGTATCTTTCGGCATATACCTGATATCTGTGTTTATGAACTTTTCAGGTCAGAACTTAATCGAATGAATTTCCGGGGTTTCTATTCCGTACTTCTGGAGAGAAATGAAGATCTGGTCAGTGTAGCAACTATTAGGTAAGTATATTGTTACCATGAAGAAGTAGGCTTTATTTGACTGAATGATTGCATTTCTTTTATGAGCTTCTGTTTTTAATGCCTTCTGTTATGGCTGTCTTGATTGACTATTTCCTTTTTCTTAGGGTCCTTGGAGATAAGGTCGCTGAAGTACCTCTTGTTGGTACCAGATTTCAGTATCGTCGTCATGGAATGTGTCGCATATTAATGGATGAATTGGAGAAGGTAAATGAACAAGGAACACATTTTCCCTTTTTGTCTCGATCCCTCATATGACACCCCCTTTATATTTTTATCATCATAATATATGTGATTTGTATATTGGCTATAATACTCCTATTCCTACTTTATAACTTAATTAATTAGTTCCAATGGTGATTGCAATTTTGAGATTATGGCAAAAGTAATTTTGAACTGTATTCTATGATTTTGTTATTATTATCAAATATATCAAGGTTGACTAATGGTCCAAATTTTTGCTTTCATTTATTAACTAAAACTACATTAATCACAAAATTTATTTTTATCAAACTTTCCTGGTTTGATTAGCAAATTCCTTTTCAATTTTTTCCTGGCTTTCTATGGTTCTTTTTACTTCCACTCTCACTAATATAATAATTTTCTTTCATCAGAAGCTCACGCAATTAGGAGTGGAGCGTCTCGTTTTACCTGCTGTTCCCACTGTGGTAGATACATGGACCGGCGCTTTTGGATTTTCAAAGATGCCAAACTTTGAAAGATCACAATTTCTAAACTATACTTTCCTAGATTTTCCGGGTACCATCATGTGCCAGAAGTTTTTAGCAAATATTCCGTCTCCAAATTCGGTTTTGCCAACTGGTATGTAATTTCATTGCATATAGGAGACAAGTTTGTACCTTGCCAAGGTGATTGCATTTACAACTTCAATTTTTCTTTTTGCAGAGTTCCAACGAAAACAAGATGCTATCTCCGGAAGCAGTAGTGCTAGTAATAAGTCTCCAGTTTCTGAAGTTTACCAAGCAGAAGAGGTAGACAAAAGAGAATCGTTGGATCAACAAATGATGGAGTATGTCTCACCTCTGTCTATTTAATCCTTACAAAAATGATGGCGTTAAATGCTTGATATATAATTGTGATAGTGACTGCAAAGGTGATCTAATATTGTGGCCCTGAAAAGGAAAGTCGCTTGAGTATTTTCTCGCCGTAAAAATGAACCCCCTGTACAGCTGTACTGTTATTAAGTAATTTCATGAAGATGTGAAATTTAAAATGTTAGTTGTAAATTGTAATTGAAGTTAATTTTCGTGGTAGTTCTTTTATAAGATAGTTTTTGTCTGCTGCATAATATATCTTGTAATCTATTTGGAACATAATATACTCTTAGTAATCGAAGCAAGTCTTGATAATATGATTAATGTATTAGTGCATATATCTATTTCTGTTATGGATTCTATATTTACTTCATTTGTTTATACATTTAGAGATGTCACCACACCAGCATCCCACATTCTTTTTACAGCACAGAGATTGTTATTGAAAATATTAAAAGCATCAGTTATGTATCAATGGGTTTGTCATTGCTGAAAGTAAAAATGGAAAGGTTCCACATTGCTGAAAGTAAAAATGGAAAGGTTCCACATTGCTGAAAACAGCACACAGACATTGCTGTCTTTTTTCTTCTAATAAAAGGGCTGACATGAATAATGATTTATGGCATCATTAAATAAGTTTAGCTTCCTTCTTGTGATATGTGATGGTTTATGTTTTTTGTGATAATAAACAATTCAAAATAAGTTTTTTTCTTCTTTAGTGGAACTACGTAAGTACATTGCTTAGACGATTTTTTGGTAGTGATACTAATGTTGTGTCTAACGAACCTGATATTTTTGCAGCACTACTGAATGCAATAATGATACTCCTGGCAGTGCTGTTATTGACTGTGTCATCATGGTATTTTCATCTTGTCTCCATTGTGTTATACTACACCGTGTTGTCAAGCAGCAAGCAGCAGCAGCGATTTTTTATTTCATACAAATTGTTGTCAAATAGTCGCTAATGCTATTGCGGCGCTATAGTGTTGCAGCGTAGCAGAAATCTGCGCTTGACATTGACAACACTGACACTACACAATTTGCTTTCTACTTATTTCCTTGTATATTATGTCATTTCTTGTTTCAGTTGAGACTGATACTTTAGTTGGTTTATAGGCGGAGCAACCAATTCCTGAGGATCAACAACATTGCCAGAATGGAACCACTCAAGAGTGCTCCTTTGTAAAGTGGAGTGGACTGGTGTACTCTAGACGAAGGAAGGCGAAAGGGGAACATGAAGCGTAGGGTTTATAATTAGGAGTAAAAATGGAAACACAAGATTTTGTTGAAGGAGAATGAAGTGGTTTTCATCAATGCACATTATATCCACAGTTATAGCTTCCTTCTTTTGTTTGTGTTTCCTTGGTACAAAGTATATATGTGCATAAGTGGAAGACTTTGCATGTGTTTATACTAACTCAAGAGGTAAATTCTAGTGAGATGGATATTGTCTACAGTTTTGGGTATAGTAATGGATTTTAAAAAAAAAAAACTATAATAATGGTTTTTATTTTTTTGTATATTTTAAATCCAGAGTCAAAGTCTTCAAATATGTTCAATGATTTATACAAGTTTAGTGAATAAATTACAATTAAGAAACACCAAAATAGTATAATTTCATATGATGACTGAATAAATCCATCAAATAATGAGAAGTAGTTGTTCATTATAAAATTTGCACTGATGGTTTGAATATTGTAGCTATGTGGTTCTGAGATCTTTTCTATGGCTTGTATATGGCTTGTAATCAGGTATGTAACTATGTTGCAAAAAGAATTGTGTTATTTAAACTATCATTTCAATGCCAACTTATAGGACAACCATAATTTACAAAGAAAATCAGGTATTGACACAAATACCAAAGCAACAGAGAGAAAAATTAAAATCATAATGTGAGTATGAGAGATAAAATTGTCATAAAAGTTGTTAAAAAATGGTTGTAAAAATATCATTTCTCTTTTATTAGGTTTTGCCTCTAGATGGGGTGATTGGGTGCTTTTGCGTGTCGCTACTGTTAATTACTTTATGTTGTCTCTAGGGATGTCAGCGGGGCAGACGCGGGAAATAAAGACAAACTTGAGTAAAATGAAAAAATAACTATTTTTTTTATTATTTTAATCAGTTAATTCGTAAAAATAATTAAAATTCATATAAAAAACAAGACATTATGGTAAACATTACATAGAAAATAATTTCTACATGTGTGAAAAATCAAATAAATATAACATGAAATATTTGTATATACAAACAATTATAAAATGTATTTTAGTGAATTACTTGGGAGCCAGTCCCTAACTCTGCACTATCCTCAAGGGCTCCATCCTTATCCCCACTGGGGACCGTCCACGGATCCCCAAATGGGTTAGCTCCCGCAGGGAATTCCATCTACGGATGCAAATTAGTTGTCTCATTATCTCTGTCCTTTTTGTTGAAGGTTTTTCTGCTCTTATCCAACAAGTTGAACATCGTGGGGGAACTGCATGGAACCAAAATTTGTCTTTGTGTATACTCTATTACTTGCATTTTATTTGCATATCATTGTCTTTTATCTTTCAAGTATAAGATGAAACTAGACCACGTATGAACGATCCTCAAGCCATTCAATATGAGCATATAAGACATTAATTAAACAGTCTAAAAAATTGGCATTAAACCCATGCTCAAAATTTGGTTGGTAGAATAAAAGAGGTAAAAGATCGCATATTAACCGATTTAGAATGTGTGTTGCTAGCATTCCTCTATTCATAATAGTATGTAGTGGCAGAAATCTAGTATTGATACCAACACAATTTTTTTTCATGGGTTAAGTCTGGCAGAAGGAGGATCAACTCTATTATTACTATTAATGTCAATGGTACTCAAATAGAAGAGGTGACGAATGTTAGAGCGACTGTCTATAATCACTTTGCTAATCATTTAAGTAAGATACTATTAATAGACCTGATTTGTAAGATTTTTCTTTCAATACTCTCAGTGTTATGAAAAGAGGTGAGCTGACCAGGCTGTTTAGTGAGGAGGTTAAACAAGCCGTGTGGGATTGTGATAGCTTCAAAAGTCCTGGTCGGGGTGGAATTAACTTTGGTTTCATCAAAGATTTTTGGGAGAAATTAAAGTTAATATTATGCAGTTCATATTGGAGTTTCATCAAAATGAAAAGTTGGTAAAAGGGTTGAACTGTACATTTATAGCTCTAATTATAAAGGCTTATCGGAGTTTAGAGGAATTTCTCTTATTGGATGTATGTACAAAATGTTGTCAAAGGTTTTAGCAAATAGACTTCCCAAGGTTATCGACAATGTCATATCTGATTTTCAGTCGGTCTTTATCAAAGAGAGGCAGATTTTTGATGAGATTCTTATTGCTAACGAAGTGGTGGATGAAGCGTAAGTTCAAAACGGAATTATTAATGTTCAAATTATATTTTGAGAAATCATATGATTTAATTGATTGGAATTATTTGGATGTTGTTATGGGGAAGATGAACTGTCGTGCATTTTGGAGCAAATGGATTATGGAATTTGTGAGCACGGAAGCAACATCGCTTCTTGTGAATGGTAGCCAAACTGGTGAATTTAATTTGAAAGGAGGTTTGTGCCAAGATGATCCTCTATCTCAATTTTTATTTTTAATCGTCTCTGAAGGGTTGAATATTATGTTAAATGCAACCGTTGAGGCTGACATGTTTTCTGGTTATAAAATCTGCGAGGGAAATGCAGTTTGTATCTCTCACGTATAATTTGTTATTAAAACTCTGATTTTGGGAGAGAAGAGTTGGGCTAATATCAGAGATTTGTAAGTCAATCTCATTCTATTTGAGGTAGTATCGAGCCTAAAGGTGAATTTTAACAAAAGCATGTTGGGTGTGAATGTGTCTGGTTCTTGGCTGACTGAGTCATCAGTTGTTTTGAACTGTAAAATTGGTTGTATTGCTTTGTTGTATCTCGGTCTTCCAATATGTGGTTAATTCTTATAGGGTGATCATCGTTGGTTAAACTTTTGGCATCGGCTGGTAGAACATATTAAAAGAAGTTATATGGGTGGAAAAGTTAAAAAATTGTCTTTGGGTTGGTAGATCATATTGTCCTTCTTCAAAGCTCCCTCATGCATCATCTCCTCTATCGAATATGTTTTAAAATATGTTTTTTGTGGGTGGGGGGGGTTATATGAGGATGTCAGGAAAGTTTATTGTATTAAATGAAACATTATTTGGTTGGACAACGAGAACAAGGGACTAAGTTTAAGAGGATTAGAGAGTTTAATTTGGCTTTGTTGCGTAAATGATGTTTGATGATGCATGTGGTGCAGATGGTCCTTTATTCAAGATTTTAGTAGCTTCATATGGGGATGATGGTGGGTGAAGGAGGCAGGGAGAACGAGGTCAAGTTGGTGGAAAGAAATAGTGAATATCAGTAGACTTAACAGGATGTGGGTAGGTAGGTGTTTGATGATGGGGGCAAAAACGTTCTTTTGGTTAGACTAGTGGTTAGAAAGTAGTCCTTTACGAGATAAGTTCAGACGTCTTTTTAAGTTGTCAGAGAATTGTTTGGTCTATGTGGACGACATGTGTTCTTTAGGGTGTCTATCTTATGTTGTCTATTGTGGAGCCAACTGATCATTGTGACATCTCGGGTGTTGTCTAGAATAATCAGCCCCTTTGAAGGTTTTTTGGTTTGCTTAGCGTTTATTCCCAATTGTATATCAACGAAAGACAATTTGCTCTTATGTGGAATTCTACAATCTAACTCAATTTTTTTTTTCCAGTGGTTGCGGGATGGAGGAAAGTGTCGATCCCTTATTTTTGGGTTGTGATTTTGATGGTAGCATTTGATTTCTCATTCTAGATTGGTTAAGTATTCACTAAGGATGTTGGAGGATTCTATCTGATCACCTTGCTCAATTTGAAAGTTTAGGAGGCGAGTCTAGAAAATGTCGACCTCCTCTTCATTTGATTTGGTTGTCTTGTGTTTTGGATTTCCTCATTTGATTTGGTTGTCTTGTGTTTGAGTTATTTGAAAAGAAAATAAATGTCACATTTTTCAGCAAAATGAGTCGTCTCTGGATCAATTATTTGATGAAATGAAGCTTCTTTCTTTTTGGTGGTTGAATGATAAAAAAATATTATCTTTTGGTTTTCATCTCTATTGGATTAGTCCACTTCAGTCCATGTTGTGAAGCTGACTGATCGTTATGACATATCAGATGTTGTCTAGAATAAATCTTCCCCTTTGAAGTTTTTTTTTTTGTTTTCCATTATTCACAATTGTATATCAACGAAGGACAATATGCTCTGATGTGGAATTCTATGGTCTAACTATAATATTTGTTCCACTGGTTACGGGATGGAAGACAATGTCAATCACTTATTTTTTGGTTGTAATTTTAATGGTAGCGTTTAATTTATTGGTTAAGTATCCACTAAGCAGGTCTGATGACTCTTTCTTACCACCTTACTCAATTTGAAAACTTAGGAGGCTTGTCTGGAAAGTGTCGACCTTCTCTTCATTTGATTTGTGTGTCTCGTGTTTGACTTTCTTCATTTGATTTTGCTGTCTTGTGTTTGGGTTTATTGAAAAGAAAATAACTGTCGCAATTTTTAGCAAAATCAGTCGTCTCTGAAACAATTATTTGATAAAATGAAGTTTGTATCTTTTTGGTGGTTGAAAGCTAAAAACAAAAAAATTAGCTTTTGATTTTTTTATCTTTGGTGTATTAGTCCTCTTTAGTGCATGTTTTGAAGCCGACCGGTCATTATGATATCTCGGATGTCGTCTGGAATAAATACACCCATTTAAAGGTTTTTTTATTTGCCTGGCGATTATACACAGTCATATACCAATGAAGGACAATCTGCTCCAATGTGGAATTCTACATTCTAACTCTAATATTTGTTCCAATGGTTGCGGGATGGAGGAAAGTGTCAATCGCTTATTTTTGGGTTGTGATTTTGACTGCAATATTTGATTTCTCATTATCTATTACTAATCAGGTACAATGACTCTTTCTTTTTTTTTTTAGAGGAAAAATGACTCTTTCTTATCACCTTACTCAATTTGAAAGCTTAGAAGGAAAGTCTAGAAAAATGTTGACCTTCTATTAATTTGATTTGACTGTCTTGTGTTGGGGTTATTTGAAAAGAAAAAAATTGTTGCATTTTTCAGCAAAATGAGTTGTCTCTAAAATAGTTATTTGATGAAATGAAGCTTATATCTTTTTGGTGGTTGAAAGTTAAAAAAAAAAAAAATTAGCTTTTGATTTTTATCTTTGGTGGATTAGTCCTCTTCAGTGCATGTTGTGGAGCCGACCGATCGTTATGACATCTCAGATGTTGTCTTGAATAAATATGCCCCTTTGAAGAGTTTTTTTGCTTGCTTGGCGGGTATACACAATCATATATTGACGAAGTTCAATCTGCTATGATGTGGAATTCTACAATCTAACTCTAATATTTGTTCCAGTGGTTGCACTATGAGGAAAGTGTCAATCACTGAACTTTGGGTTGTGATTTTGATGGTAGCATTTGATTTTGTCATTTTGCATTGGTTAAGTATTCACCAAGCAGGTACAATGACCGTTTCGGATCACCTTGATCAATTTGAAAGCTTAAGAGGCTAGTCTAGAAAATGCCGACTTTCTCTTCATTTGATTTGGTTGTCTTGTGTTTGAGTTTCTTCATTTGATTTGGTTGTCGTATGTTTGAGTTATTTGAAAAGAAAATAATTGCCGCATTTTTCAGCAAAATGATTCGTCTCTGAATCAGTTATTTGATAAAAACAGCTTTTGATGGTTGAAAACTAAAAACAAAAACAAAAACAGCTTTTGATGTTTTATCTTTGGTGGATTAGTCCTCTTCAGTGCCATTTGAGGAGCCGACAAATCGTTATGACATCTCATATGTTCTCTAGAATAAATATGCCCCTTTGAAGGGTTTTTTTGTTTGCCTGGCGGGTATACACAATCATATATCGACGAAAACAATCTGCATCGATGTGGAATTCTACATTATAACTCTAATATTTGTTCCAGTGGTTTCAGAATGGAGGAAAGTGTCAATCACTGATTTTTGGGTTGTGATTTTGATGGTAGCGTTTGATTTCTCATTTTGCATTGGTAAATTTTCACTAAGCAGGTCCGATGACTCTTTCTGACCACCTTACTCAATTTGAAAGCTTAGGAGGTTAGTCTAGAAAATGCCGACCTTCCCTTCATTTGATTTGGTTTTTTTTGTTTTTTTTTACAAAAGGTTGGCTTTAACTTTAACTCTTACAACAAGCTTGTAAGATGAAAATTACTGGTACATATTGTAGAGTAAATGCTTCTTCAAACCATACCACTCTTGATAGCATACTTAAGGTGTTTGAGTTTTTTCATTTGATGTGACCGTCTTGTGTCTGAGTTATTTGAAAATAAAATAAGTGTCGCAATTTTCAGCAAAATGAGTCGTCTCTGAATCAATCATTTGATAAAATGAAATTTATATCTTTTTGGTGGTTGAAAGCTAACAAAAAAAAAATTCTTTGATTTTTATCTTTGGTTGATTAGTCCTCTTCAGTGCATGTTGTGGAGCTGACCGATCGTTATGACATCTTAGATGTTCTCTATAATGAATATGCCCTTTGAAGGGTTTTTTTGTTTCCCTGGTGGGTATACACAATCGTATAACGACGAAAACAATCTGCACCGATGTGGAATTCTACATTCTAACTCTAATATTTGTGTCAATTATTTCGGGATGTAGGAAAGTGTCGATCACTGATTTTTGGGTTGTGATTTTGATGGTAACGTTTGATTTCTTATTTTGCATTGGTTAAGTATTCAGTAAGCATGTCCGATGATTCTTTCTGATCACCTTACTCAATTTGAAAGCTTAGGAGGTTAGTCTAGAAAATGCTGACCTTCCCTTCATTTGATTTGGTTGTCTTTTGTTTGAGTTTCTTCATTTGATTTGGATGTCTTGTGTTTGAGTTATTTGAAAAGAAAATAGTTGTCGCATTTTTCATCAAAATGAGTCATCTCTGAATTAGTTATTTGATAAAATGAAGTTTCTATCTTTTTGGTAGTTGGAAGCTAAAAAAATAAAAATTAGCTTTTGATTTTTTATCTTCGGTAGATTAGTCCTCTTCAGTGCCTGTTGTGGAGCCGACCGATCGTTATGACATCTCGGATGTTGTTTGGAATAAATCTGCCCTTTTGAAGTTTTTTTGTTTGTCTGGCGATTATTCACAATCATATATCGACGAAGGACAATCTTACCTGATATGGAATTCTACCGTCTAACTCTAATATTTGTTCCAGTGGTTGCAGGATGGAGAAAAGTGTCAATCAAATATTTATGGGTTGTAATTTTGATGGTAGCGTTTGATTTCTCATTATGCATTGGTTTAAGTATTCACTAAGTAGGTCTGATGACTCTTTTTTTATCACCTTACTCAAATTGAAAGCTTAGGAGGAGAGTTTAGAAAATATCGACCTTCTCTACATTTGATTTGACTGTCTTGTGTTTGGATTATTTGAAAAGAAAATAATTGTCACATTTTCAACCGAATGAGTTCTCTCTGAATTGGTTATTTGATGAAATGAAGCTTCTATTTTTTGTGGTTGAAAGCTTAAAACAAAAAACAAAATTGATTTTCATATCTAGTGGATCTGTCCTCTTGTGCTTTAGTCCTGTTACCTAACTAGTGACTTTTGTTTTGTTTTCAGGCTATTGTTTTTGTTTCTCTTTGTTTTATTGGTTGTTGCTTTGTTTGTCTCTTAGTAATGACTTTTGTTTCCTCACCATGCACTTGATTAGGATCTTTTCGTGGTTTAATATAACTCATTTTAGCTTCTTCAAATAAAAAGACACATTTTTCAATGGAAATACATCTACTGGAACTGGGAAGTATTTGGCCTTCCATGATAAGTCGAAACAAGAAAAGAACTTTCAATTATATCAAAGATGTAATTTGAAAGAAAAGAAAAAAACTCTGCTCTTGGTCAGGAAAGACTCTGTAAATGGTAGGAAGATAAGTTCTTATCAAATCAGCCATACAATCTACTTGTAACTGTGCAATGATCATCTTTCCCATTCCCTCCGCTATTGGGGATGAAACTGAAAGAAATATGAACTCTTTTTGACGGGGACAAAATTTGGAGACACTAAGGCCTTGTTTGCGAGTTTAGAGGGAAAGGGAGGGGATGGTTTGAGAAAAAATGAATGAGCAAGTGAAAGAAGTAGAGGAAAATGGGAGGAGAGGATTTTGGTGGGTTAACTTTTCTTCATAATACAAAACCCTCCTCATTTGAGGGAACTCACAAATTGTATTGAAGGAGGATTTTGGGGGGTTTATAAAGATTCTTCAAATTTAATCTTTGTTGTTATAAGATTTTTAAAATAAAAAATATAGTAACCATATGCATTAATTTATCACTCTAAAAAACTATTATTTTGAAAAATTTAAAAGATTTCTCCATTTTCCCTCGTATTTTCAATGCTTCAAAGTCTTTTCATTCACCTCCCCTCCAAACTTTCAAATAAAATCTAAAGGAATTAAATGGTTAGTTTGGGAGAAACTCTCCATATGCAAGGTCAAGGGTGGTATGTGTTTTAGAAACCTCTGTTTTCAATCTAGCCTTGCTTGAAAAACAAGGTGGAAGATTATGTCTCAACCTCCCATCAAAGATTCATTTATTTTTTATATTCATTGAATAACTCGTATAAAAAATTATTTTTCAATTTCATTTAATAACTGGTAAATACATTGATTATTCAATTATTCTAAAAAACACATTTTTAACCCAGTTATTCAATAAATATAAAAAATAAATGAATCTTTGTGAGAAACGAGCATTAAACATCTTTTTCTTTAAATTAATTTTTGTCGAGAAATCAAGCATCTTAAATGTTCAACAAGAACAGAAGATAACAATACAATTATGTTCGATAACAGTGAGCTAAGGAAAGCAAAGAACATATATTTATCAATATTGATGGTTCTTTCGTGGGAAAGGGCAAAGGTTCTTCTTTCAAAGAAAGTGACAAACCAATTAACCTTTTGGCCATATATGCTCTCATAGAACAAGGTATTCTCACGTCTCGATCATTTTCAAAATACTAAGTTATGATTCTTGTTCTCGAGAGAATACTAACTGTGAAGGGAAGTATCCACAAACATCACCCTCTTACTCACTTAAGTTATCTCTAGTGACAATAATAACTTTCAAAAATCTATTTGTGGTGACACTTTGTTGTTCTAAAGTGTTTCAAAGTATGTCATCGTGAGCTTAGTTCAATTGATATGAACATTGTATAATATATACAGAGATCAGAGGTTTGAATCTCGGACACCACAAAAAAAAAAAGTGTTCCAAAGTATACCGTGCAAATGATTTAGAATGGATTAGTAGTGTAAATATGCATATTGTCAGTGCTGTATTCTTCTTTTGCCAACGATTTTCAATTTTAAGAAACCAAAAATTAAAAACTTGTATTTTAATATCTTAACCATTTACTAATCAAAATTATTATATTTGAGGGATGGCTATATTAATTTGTTATATGGAAAGTAACTCATAATATATTTTATACCATACCTATTGACTTAGTGTATAGTTAGTACCATTTAAAAAAGAACGGGATCAATTGACACTACAATGTTAAACATAATACATGACATTTACGATAATTTTTTACTGTATAAATGTATTACAAAATCAAACGTTGGATTGAAAGATATTATAACATATATTATGTCTACAAAAATTTACATTAATAGAAATCATTTGTCAATTAGATACATCAAAATTATCGTAGGTGTCGTATATCTTTCAATATTCAACTAAAACTCAATTATAGATAATCCATAAATCTACTTACTATATATTAAATATTAATCCCTGTAATTCCCAG
>Ga0315914_1004077_pt1 | contig 21912 bp, 12 predicted proteins | sample MpolenodulesMG_FD_203920 | JGI IMG/M metagenome (GOLD analysis project Ga0315914, IMG submission 203920) | Medicago polymorpha root nodule microbial communities from Los Angeles, California, United States - elongated nodules | ecosystem: Host-associated > Plants > Roots > Nodule | place: USA...
TTTATTTTCTTTAGAAAAAAATATTTTCTATCATTTATAATTATAATAGTTATATTTTATTTTTCAAAAGTGTCGGCAAAGCAAAATTCAATTTTTTTTTAATTTTTATTACTCATAATAGTGAATATTGATTATTTTTTTAATAAAATGTTAAAAACTTTAGTATAATTCTTTTAAAAAATGAAATGATGTTTTTTTTTATGGGATAATATTTTCTAAAATATAAAAGTCGATAAATATCTCTTTATTACATAAATTTTTTGGTTAACTTATAGATTTATGAAACAGGTGTACCGTAGAAACTCCCCTCTCTAATACTCACTCTCTTGTTGGTTTAAAGCACTGTGGGTCTACACTTTGAAAATGAACCCACATAAAGTGGTGGGACATACATTAGTTTTATCCAATAAAAAAGTGAATCTTAAAGATAGTGTTAAAAAGTGATTGTTGCTAGCATTCCTCTCTCTGGTAGAGTAATGACTTAATCTTAGGAATCAGTCTTCTTGTATCTTTTCTTTTCTCTTCTTTTATGTACTAAGAACACCAACTATAATTGGGTTCTCGTCTATCAATTTTTTCTTTGAATTGATAATCAATTTGCAATTATTCAATTATTACATTGTCAATTTTGAGAAGCCTTACATTGGTGCTTTCATTGTCACCATGTCATGAACTACATCTGTAGGAGCTCATTGGGAAAAAAATAAAAGCCGAGTATAATGTTGAATGGGCGAAATTGGTGTATCTGGACGGTTCAGGATATACCGCATGGGACCGAATTGAAGCCAAATTGGATATGTGACGTAAATACTTCTCCGGAAGATTTTCCCATGGTGTTCAGAACTTAATCGAGAAAACTCCAACACAACCATGTTCACTTCTGTTTATATCCTCCATGGTTGAATCCAAAAGACAACACGATTTTAGTACGGCTGATTATGCACTAGAAATTCGAGAGTCGTATGCAAGAATTCTTGAGATATTGCAAGAGGCGAGTCCATTGCATGAGCCGAATTTAACAACATCGACGAAAAATTCGACAAGTGATTTCAATGGGGGAATGGTAGATCTACCAGAGGAAATAACATAAAAGCTAAGCAAGACGTCAGAATCATGTGTTGGTAGCAAAATCGATGTCAAAACTACTTTTGCAGACTCATTCATTTTTTAGCGCCGGGTCATCGATAACCTTGTTGAACATGATTGTTATAGCACAAAGGTGACACCACTCAATATGGATAGAAAGCAAAAAAGCTAACCAATTGTAATTAACCAAGGGTTTTTCAAGGCTTCAAATCATCCATCAGATCCAATGGCCTTAGTTCCAATTTTGCCGCTGGCGCCATCCCTTAGACCATCGGACACCGTCACCATTCCAGCTTCAAGGCTACCACCACCAAAATCACCTGACCTAATTAGCACCGACTCGAGAGAGCCCATGAGGAGAGTCCAACCCAAAAGACTAGTCCATCACATCAATCACTTTAAGTAGACGTCTACGAAGGCTTTCACTCTATCGACACTGATACGGTGGTAGCCCTTTCCTTTTTGGCGACTTCATTCACCTATCAGTATTCGATGGACACACTTTAATCTAGCCTATAAGTAGCTCTTTACGTGGTTCAACTCTCAATGAAAAAAGCATCAATTGTTAGGATTTAAGCCCGCGAGGAGAGCCCAACCCAAAAGATTAGTCCATTGAGTGGGAGAATCTCACAACTTAAATACCACATCAATCACTTTAATCTAGTCGATATGGGACACCTAACAACCATTTTTATATTTCTATATGCGGATTTTTTTTTGTCATTCTCTAATATCGTTCCCTTTTAATGTTGCTAAAATAGAGTGAGCTTGAAATATTAATGTGTCTAATTAAAAAAAAAAAAGTCTCTGTTTTTTGTAAGAAGCATAGACTATATCGTATTATCTCTGTTTTTAGTTTTTACTAATATCTGACTATCTCTATTAAAAAAAAGTCACAAATATATATATTCTATATATTATAACTTTTTTGGTACAATATTTTATATAGTATAATTATTAGTGAATAAAGATACAAGTGGAATTATAACAAAATAAAAAAATAGTAATAATACAAGTGGAATGTATTTTTTGAGCAAGTATTATGATTGGCGTACCACAAGAATACAAGATGGAGGAAAAGAGATGCAGCCCTTTCTTAGTCATAGAAAGATAGATATTACAAGACAAAGGTGAGACGTCAATACATACAATAATTTATAAATTTAACTTATATACATTTTTAGTTTATAACTTCTTTTTTTTGAAGAAAAATGTTTATTATAACTTTTGTATATTATAATTTTTGCACTCATCTAATTATATTCAATTGTAGTTTAATTCTAAAAAATATTTCTGAAACAGACTTGTAATGAAAAATAGTTAACTTCCCCTCAAACACAAGATCTGGTGCGTAAAAGAGGACTATACAAAAGTTCAAGATACAAAACTAGTTAACCTACCTAACAACGTTTAAATAAGATGATACAAGTATTTTATAGTTTAATTAATGTTTCAATTTGAACACAAACTAAGTAATGCAACAACGTTAAAAAAATTAGTGAGAATTTGCCGCTCATTTAAATCTATTAGATTTGGTGAGTTATTCTTCGCAATGGTGCGAGGAAGATATTAATTTTTTTTTTAAAAAAATCTAATCAAATATATTATCTGCATCTTTGCTGATTGATTTCTAAGTGGCAACTTGTAAATCATACCGAAACTTTAAAGTAGGTATTTTTGCATCCAAAACTCATTAAATTGAACCAGTTTGCACTATTTGTCATTTCATGATTTTGTAAAAGTGAAATAAAAATCATTTCATGATCAATTCAGCAAAAATAAGAGAATGAACAAAGATAAGTGAGCATTAAAATCATAAAATAGAGATTAAGTGTCCTCTTAAAATCATATAAATAATGGATATAACACAGTTGGGTCTTAGATTTGTTTTACAGTATATTTGATTTGCAAAACAGTAAGTACTTAACAAAAAAGTGTATGACATTAGAGTATAGAACTATACAAAACTATATTGAAGAGAGACGGAGAGATAATATTTTTTACGTTAGAAAATAAAAAGATTTTTAATATTTTTCTATAATTAGTACTTTTGATAAAAAGTTGTCCCATGGTTTAGTGATGGACAATAATTCCTGTTTTTCTCTAGTCCTCATTTGATACTTGTTTTGAAATAATTTCTATATCAAAAATGGTACAAAACGTAGTTGTTCAATCCCCTGATAATTAGCAAATCAAACACACCTTTATAATCGGTTCTTTGGACTGAAATACTAGAAACATCCAAATGGATCTATTGGAAGTTACTCCCTTTGTCCCAAATTATAAGTCGTTTGGAAAAAATGAAATTGTCTCAAATTATAAGTCACTTTAGAATATCAATAAAACATTAATGTCACTTTTCATATTATAACATTAACTATTTATTACTCTCTCCTTTTTCAATTCTTTAATTTATCTTTTCCATAACATTTATTAAGGACAATTTTGTAAAACAAATATTGAAGATGAGAAAAACACAAGAACGGGGGTTGAATTGTGTTCTCTTTTTGTGATTTCTTTTTCTGAGCGTTAAGACTTGATCAGAATTTGAGGTATATAGATTCTGATACAGAGTCTGATTGCAGCAAATTAAGTTCAGAACACAAAGATAAAGACAAAGAGAAAGAGAAAGTAGACACAAAACAATTTTATACTTGTTCCTCCTATAATCCAGGAATAGTACAATCCCCTTGCACTTCCAAGCGATTTCACTATAATCACACAAGATTACAAATTGCTCAAGGACACTTACAAGAGACTTCTCAATGCTCAAGCACAACTGCAAGAGTCTTTTATGTTCTAGGACTCTACCTAAAGGCTTCCTGCTCAAGAACAACTCCAAGAGACTTCCCTTTACTTAAACACAACTGCTTAAGACTTTTCCTTGCTCAATCACAACTGACTGAGACTTCCTAGGTGCTCAAGGTTTCACCAAGAGACTTATATGCTCAAGCACGCAGGCGAGAGACTTTCTAAAATGTTTGCACAACTGCAAACAAGTTAATTTGTTCTTACACTTAATTTAACAATGGTAGTGTAAACTGAAAAAATGAACAAACTCCTTAGGATTTCTAAGATATACACTTCAAAATAAATCCTAAGTGTTTTGCGCTATTTGATTTGACAGAGATTTGGCACAGAAAAATAGCAAAGTCTTGTTGCTTCTTCTTCAGGTCTTCAGCTCCTTTTATATGCAGTGATTTGAGAGATGTTGGAGAAGAGTGTCAGTGCAAATAGAGCCGTTGAGAATTTTTGATCAAGAATGTTGATCCTTTTCCTGATATGGATAATTCCGTTGGAAAGTCCTTTGTTGAATGAAAGAATTATCCGTTGTATTCTCTTTGTTCTTGAGGTCCTTTGTCTGGCTGCACACGTAGATAGAATAAGACAAAGGTGTACTTGGATTCTAGGTCCTTCCGATCAAAGTATGCTAGTTAGATTCCGTGTCTGATTACCTTCAAAGAATCTGTTGAGATCACTCTCCAGCTTCTATGAGGCATCCTTCTTCTAAGGACGCTAACTTCTGGTTGACCTTCTTTATGATGGATAGATTATGCACACTTGAACATATGTTAGTATTCCAATTGTTCTTCAATACTTTGTTATCATCAAAACCCTAGAGAACTTGTATGAACCATTATATTTCTAAAAAAAATTTCTTTCTCATAAAATTAATTACATTTTTTAATACTTGTGAAATGTCCAATTGTCATATAATTTGAGACGGAGGAAATATTTAAGTACCAACTGAAATTGTGAGTAGTTGAAAGGGGTTTAACATCAATTCTGCTCAACTCTTGCTGACTTAGTTGTCCTTTATGTGATTTCAATAATTTAGTAAAAGAGTTTGCGAAGAAAATTGCTTTTCTGACTTCAATAAGTTCGTAATAACACATGAAAAAAAATACTAAATTGCCCCCAACGGTAGTTAACTATTGTTTGATAATTCGACAACAGTTAATTACCACTGAGGCTAGTGGTAGTTAACTACCGTTGATGCCAGCGGTAGTTAACTACCGCTGCGATCTGCATCATAAGAATACAGAAACTCTAGTTTCTGGTTACAGTAACACATGCAAAACTTCTCAAATATAACCAAAAATCACCCAAACTTCAATTTGCTCAAAAATCATCCTAATTTCATCAAGTAAATCACAAGTAAGTCAATTTCTTCCTATTTACATGCAATGTAGGTTGTTTAGGGTGTTAGTTTTTATAATTTTAGCAAAATTTTACTATTTAGGTTAGTTTTAAAAATTACTAATTATGAGTGAATTAGATGGATGTAATGGATTGTTTATGCTGGAATTGTTGTTTAGAGTAAGTGTAGATACAATTTAGTTGTTTAGATGTTCAAATAACACTAATTGTGCTAGTAAATTAGAATGCACTTAAGGTGTTTGATGAAATGCCTAAGTGAGACATTTTTGCTTTTTTTACGTTATTTCTTTGCAAATATGTTAAATTATGTAATGTATATATGTTATGATGTTTCTAAGTTTTTTTTTTTTTGCTTTTTTTTGGCAAGTTTGATGAATGACATAATGTTGTATGTTACATAAAGTTTGATGAATGTATATTTTTTATATTAAGTTTGATGAATGCCTAAGTTTATTTTGTGATATGTTACTTGCATTTTGGTGTTGTATATAATGTGAGGGTTAGATCCATTGTTCAATGTCTTAGGTTGTTTTTACCGTTAAAGTATATAGTTTTGATGAAATGCCTAAAATTATTGTTTTTTTTATTTTGTTTTTGCACATATATGTCTGGGGCGGAAGGCGAGGAGCAACGACGTATTAGAGAGGCTAGGATGCGCAAAGGTAAACAAGCGACTACCGCTAGCCATCGGAAGGAGAGGCAAGAGAAAAACCTGTATGTCCCAAAGACCCGAAAACGTAGGGACGCGAGGCTAGGTGGTGAGTGTTGACAGTCACATATGGATTACTCCCAGGTGGTTGATCCGACACAAGCGCAAGAGCATGCCGGGTATGCGGAGGGATTTGATGGATATGATTGGATGGAGGAGGACTCTATGTTTAATCAGCCGGGGGAGGAGGCATCTCAGTATTTTAGGACAGAGGAGGTGGCAGAGGCCGATGATGATGAGGCCGAGGATGTTGAGGCAGAAGATGACGAATGTGCATGCGGCTGCACTTGAGCCTGACTGAGCCCGAGCCTTGGCAACGTCGTGACCGTGATGAGGTGGCACCTGACGTGCCAATTGTAGGGACTTCCTTTCCTGGAGGACTTCAGACCACGACATTATTTTCCAACTACGCGAAGCACGTGGTGATCCCTCTTTAGGTGAACGATAGAAATGTGAGTGCTTTAATTCTTTAAATTCTTTAATTTTTTTATTAAATGTTAAATTCTTTAGTGATTTAAATGTTAAAATGTTTTATTAAATGTTAATAGTTTTAGGTTATTTAGTTATTAAGTATTAAATGTTAATGATTTAGTTTTATGTGATTTAAAGTGATTAAAATTTGTAGTGATAATGTCTTAATTGATTGGATTTTTAGATGTGGTATGATCAGGAGTATCATAGTGTAAATTCAGAGAGAAAGGTGAGAGAGCTTTCTAAGCCAGAGGAGACTTTGAGGTGGTTTTGGGATCCTGTGGAGGCGTCTGGCTTACATGATCTGATATACACCGGGTATTCGAGTGTGACCCATGCAATGATATGTGCTCTCTGCGAGAGGTGGCACACGGAGACCATTAGTTTTCATTTACCTGTGGGGGAGATGACAATCACTTTGGACGATGTGTCTAATCTCCTCCACCTTCCTATTGAGGGCCGCATGCTGGACCGTGACGCGGTAGTGGATCGGGCACATGGGATTACACAAATGACTAGGTTGTTGGGTATGTTAGATGTTGTTGCCCGTGCTGCATCAAAGAGTGAGTATGGTGCTCATATTTGTTATCCCACACTGAAACGGCTTTATGAGGATCACCTGACGGTAGCTAGACGGCTGGACGACCCACAGATGAGGGAGAAGCTGCCGGAGAGGGATAGGAGGAGGCAATGGTGTGTGTGAGGAGTTTTCTTCAATATCTCGTCGGTAGTGCGTTGTTGATGTAAGATTTTTACATGTCATATTACTATTTACACGTGAGTATATTAGTATCGTCTCCTTAGGGACTAGCGTATAACAAAAGCATTTAAACAACATTTATCATCTTAAGTGGTTGAGTTTAAATGTTTGTTTGTGTAAAACTATTTTAACTATTTGACATAAAAATAAATAGAGACGAGATAGGGCCCTTTCGCTTGGGGTTAGAGTTAATCAACCAAGCGTAACAACTGCAATCTCACGATCAAATAACAGATTCTAGCTTTTTAAACGACATTATCACAATCACTCAACAACATTATTCATGTCTAAATAATGTCATGATTTCAATTGTTATTTATGTCTAAATAACTTCATGAGTTCAATCATATCGTTTAATCGACGATTTCTCAATCTATTAAACGATCCAATAGCATTAAGTTCTTGATTACAAAGTGATTATCAAAACATAAACTCTATGTCTAGAATAAAAACTTTGATAAATTATTATTCTAACCCTAAATTCAAAAGTATTTTTCAATAACATTTCAAATATTAAATAAAGCATTAAACATAAGAATAATAACAATATTGAATAAATAAGCTAGAACCTTATGTTAAATGATCAAAGATTACATAATAACTTGTTTGAATACCTCAAAACCCACAAGGGTAGATGTCGCTACATATATCTATGAAAGCTTTGCAAAAGATCGAAGAAAGATGAAGATTCCATGCTAAGATTCATGATGTCTCAACAAATCTTGGGAAGAACCTACTCCTAACACCCTTGCTTTGTGTTTCTCTCACTAGAAATGCCATACTCTCTCTAAAACCAGAAAAATGAATAAAACAGTGAAAAGATCCCTTGGAAAGAGAAAGCTATTTATATGGGCTAGATTCGGGCAAACTCGCTTCAAGCGAGCTGAAGTCACTTAAGTGAGTTGCCAGGAAATCCCTCTTTGTACATTGGAAAGCTGCCACATGGACCTTATCCACTGAATTTGCTGAATCTCGCTTTAAGTGCGTTGGAAGCGAGTTGAAAGCGAGTTTCCTTTTGCTCTCGGCACAAAACACGCTTAAGCAAGATGAAGTCGCTTAAAGTGAGTTGCCTTCATTCTTCAGAAGTGAGCTGGAAGCGTGCTAAAAGCGAGATGGGCTTGTGCTCTCTAGAACTTTCTCACTTAAGCGAGCTGAAGTCGCTTTAAGCGAGTTGACCTCTCTTCAAAGCGATCTGGAAGTGATCTTAGAGTGAGATGAGGTGGTTCTCTCTAGAACTTTCTCGCTTAAGCGAGCTGAAGTCGCTTCAAGCGAGTTGACCTTGGCTCAGAAGGTAGTTTCTTGGTCCTTGCTTGTCATTTCCTGCACAAATTGAGTAAAGTAAGGCATGTAAAGCATAAATTGTAAAATTACAACAAATGATGGTTTTTCCTTAGATAACTTGCAAAACAAGTCACTAAAATGCCTATTTTAACACATGAAAGATATTACTTTTGCGCACTTATCAGTTGTTCACTAACAAAACTAACAGACACATCGACTTGATATATCTTAATTGTATGGTGGACTTGAATGCTTTTGGGAGTGGTCATGGGGAGGGATGATCTTAGCTTACTTGTATGATTATCTTGATGATTATGTTCGTCTACGTAACAAGACGATGGCTGGATGTGTGACCCTTCTTATGGTAATAATTTAATATTTTATTCTAAGTTCATCTACATTTATTTAAGATTTTATTTTAATATTTTTCTGAAGTTTTTATAATTTATTTATCATTTTGTTATATTTATTTATGATATAATTCGAATATTTATTTTTGTGTATTATTTTTTTTGCAGGGATGGATTTTGGAGCATTTGCCAGGTCTGTACCCAAGGAAGCATAACAAGAGCTGGAAGCCGGAGAGACCATGTGCTGGGAGATGGCTTACTACCATAGGGCATACAACTGTGCACCATTACCGCTGACTCCTGGATCGCTTAGAGGTGGATGACGTGAAGTGGTCTACATATGATGATCACAGAGCGGTGCACCCTTTTCCACTTATTTGCACTTACTCGGAATGGCTGATGTGCGGGAAGGAGAGTGTGTACCGTCATTTACCTGAGCGGGTTAAGAGGCAGTTTAGGTTTGTACATGACGTCCCCAAACATCCGTCAGATGTCCCTGAGATTCATGTGGATATGCTGGCTAATGTGTTCAGAGACCCCCGTCCGTGGTTCTATAATGATTGGGGACAGAGGTGTGATATAACATGGGAGTATCATCCTGGCTACATAGCTTGGTATGCCAAAGTCTCTCACCCTCCGATTATCCCACCTGATGAGGAATCTCCTCCCAGGCCGGCGAACCGGGAGCAACTTATAGAGGAGGAGCATGCCAGAGAGATACCTGACACATTGACAATCATCAAGGATATCGTGCAGATATCAGATAATGATGTGGCCATGAGCGCCACCATGACTAAAGAGGAGCTGGTGCAGGTGATGATCCGGATTGGCAGTACTACTCGCCCTGCCCTTTTATATCGGATTGTCAGGCAACGCAAGGGGCATAGACAACAAGGTTGGTTATCAGTAGGTTTTTATTTATACATTTTGACTATGGTGATGATGATGTAATATTATGATATTTTCGTATCTTTTATATTATTTCTTGTGTTTTATTTTTATCATGTTAAAATTAGTTTTACTTTTTATATGTTTTAGAATTGATGAATTTGAAATTGGATGAAAATTAGTGAAAAAATGTGTTCAAAATATTATGTATAAACATGTTCAAATGTAGGGAAAATGGGAAGGAGAAATCAGCTGGAATTTGAACCAGGAACGCAGCAGCAGTTAACTAACCCTGGCTTTAGTGGTAGTTAACTACCACTGACATCATCAATAGTTAACTGTTGCCGGATTAGCCAACGGTAGTTAACTACCCATACGGGCAAATTGGTATTTTCCATGTGTTATTAGGAAGCTCTTGATGTCAGAAAAACAATTTTCATTTGCAAAATAGTTAAGTGGGCTTGGAGCAGAAAGGTAACTTTAGTTTCGAGGCCCAATTCCAAAATATAGACTATACACTCATATATGGAAGATTTGAGTAATTATGCAGCTTAATAAGTTTGGACTGAAGAAATTCCATTTATGTCTAGGAATTTTAGTTTAAGAAAAGGGAATCAATGTCGTATCCACACAAAGTAGTAAATATACAAAGTTAGGTTACTCTTTCAAACAAGAAAAAAAAGTTAGGTTATAACACTATGTTTTCTTGTAACTCTGCTAATAACTTGAATGTTTCACCCTCAATAAAATACTAGTAATATTAATATTTGCCGTTTACTTTTTTGAAATTGAATGAAAACACAAAACAAGTGAAAAGTGAAAATCATTGGTTGTATTACATTATTTGTGTCAATTATGTTGCTGCCATTATTATTGTTGTAGCATTATATTATTGTATTATGTGATAGAAATTATGACGTGATTTACTGACAAGTTTTTCTCTTTTCATGTATTTGAAGTACGTTTGGATTATATAATCCAAAATTTCTCAAAACCGTTTTAGATTATGTAATTCGAATATGGGCAAAATGGTAATATAAAGAGCGCGTGAGAGGTGTGTGTAGGATGGAAAAAGAAATCCTCATATTTTTACAAATGATGGGCCTAAACAACGGCCTTCATTTTTTGAGAATTGTTCTTCTTACTTTTATTTTTGCTCCTACACACCGCTAAAATAACAAAGTACCCCCATGACAGTAAACTGTCGCTCGACAGATGTTGTTGTGAAGTCAACAACAATTAACCGTCGTAGGGGGTATTTTAGTATTTTCACGGTGTGAAGAACAAAATACCCCCATGACAATAAACTGCCGCTCGACAGATGTTGTTGTGGAGCGAGCAACAATTAACTGGTGTTGGGGTATTTTGGTATTTTTGTATTGTGTGAAGAAACAAAATGAAAGTGAAAATAGTTGCTTTCACATTTTGTTTTAGGGGAAACAATAGGCTAACTTCATGAATGTGCCTTATTTGGATATATTTTAGATTTTTATTTATTAAAATAAAACAACATAATACAACTATATCATAAGGATGAATATTTACTATGAATGACAATTATATTAGTTTTATTTTTTTAGAAAAATCCGATTAAAATTGGGTGTCAACAACCATTCAAATGCAATGCCAATGAATGGTAGGGTAGATTCTTGTTAATATTAGAGGTATTTTTGAAAGAAAGTGTTTTGTAAAAATGAATAGCGTAAAAAGCAATAATACCCTAAACAGAAGAACAATGCATGTACTATGTTTGGTGGTAAAGTGCATAAAATTCCTCATCACATGTATTATTATTACTGACCTCAACCTAACCCATATTTAATGGACTTATTCAAAAAGCCATGTCATGTCCATGTAGTGTTAGAGTCAAGTATAAGCACACGAGGTTTGTCTTAACTTTCCCTTCAAGATGACGCAGCAAAATGAAGTACTAAATTCAATAGCATCATTGAAGGGATGCTAAGCACAATCATAATAGCTTAACTTCTCATGTAGTGCATTATTTGTTCCTTCTAGCCATCATAATTTGGCAGTTGAAGTGGCCTGCAATTCAATTACCTAGCTAATCTGCAGTTTTATACAATAATTGCAAATATGAAAATGGAGTTTATTTTAATTAACAAAAATGCTAATCTCATGAAAGAAATAATTTCTAGAATAGTTTTGTCTATTTTAATTATTACTATATTGTTTATTTCATTTTAAATTGAAAAGTAAACAAATATGAATCTGGTGGGAATTTGAATAACTATGAGGGAGAGTTTATTTATTTTTTGGTTACAATTGTGAAATATAATAGAAATAATGTGATGAAAGTAGTTGGTTAATATTATGTTTTGGTGTACCTACAATTCTGAGTGAGCGTACAAAGGTCAATTTGCGAAATTGAAATGTGAACTTAGTATGTGTTTAGAATTTTTCTGCCGTAATTTTTTGAATTTACTGGTTTAATATAAATTTTTACTATATGATTCTGGTGTTTCCATCCACATACTTAGAAACATGAGTCATATTCATGCATAAATTTGTCTTCGTACCTTTGTCTGCTTTTGTGTGTGCCTAGTCACCCTATTGACAAAGATTCCGTAGATTGCGGAATTGCGTGGTAAATTATGGACTAATAATCCATTCACCAAAACTTCTACAATAGGTTTCATCATCTCTTTGAAGAGTTTCACCAAATAAAGAAAATCCCTTTGAAGAGTTTCTTATAAAATAAATAAATAAATAAATGAGTTTAGGCCAATGTAAAATGTTTTATATATTTACATATGGATGAGTTTTAAAATGAACTAACTTCATAAATGATTTACCGTAAAACAATACTTAAAATTATTAGATCAATTTCAAGCACAATTGATGATACTATTAAAAAAATAAAAACTTACTATATTTCTTACTTCTAATAAAGATGGTGACTTGATTGATGTCGGTTTAATATAAGTTGCATATTCATATTTTGTTGTTTTAATCAAACTAGTTGTCATTGTTTCAATCGTGAAAATAATAAGAACCATTAACATCTATTATCAAGAGACTACAAATATCATCGTAGGAGTTTTAAACATTATTAAGTACTAGTCCACAATGGACTACTTACAAAATGATGCTTATTAGAATTTCTCTTACAAAATTGGGGTTTAATAACTTGTCATAATAAGTGATTAATAACTTGTCATAATTGCGGTTTAAACCCGACTCCTCCAGTTGCATGTGTGAGTTTCTAATGGCTTTACCATTTCAGCTATCTAAAAAACACTGTATAAACTCAACGTAGAAATAAATGATCAAATTGCTAAATTGATTAAATACTCCTAACAACTATTGATGTTATGTGAACCTAATTAAAGAAAGAGTCATGCTAATAAGTATCTAAGGGAATACATATAACAACTCTTTATATGGCCACATAATCCATCTTTCAACCTTTGTATGTTGTAATAATAATTTCCTAAATATTTTTTTAATATTACTCCTCCGATCATATCTAAGAGATGTTTGAGTCAACAAAAAATGATATATTTAGTCCAAATTTTTAACCAGTTACAACATTTTTTGTTGACTCAACTTTCTTTTCTAATTAAATATGATCGGAGGGAATATTATCTAAGATATCTGCTTGAAAACTGATGAGTTTTCTCAATATATCTTCTTACACTCAAGGATATCAATTTTGGTGTGTGGATGGTCTAAATTAGTACACTTTAACATCATATTAAGATTTTATATTAGATATAATTCTTCCTACAAAATTAATTTATAAGATGACAAATGTTACTCTATTAATTTTTCATAGATTGAGTTTCTCCCAAGAAATATGTATTTCCGTAAACATCAAATTGTTTGTTATTTTTTTCCCTGTATATTTGTCATAGAATATCAAAGAAACGAATGTAATTTTTTTTTTTACCAAAGTAATGAATGTATTAGAATATTAAGAAATATGAAATATTTTTAACCCCTAAAATAAATTTCCTATTTTTCACTAATCAAGCAACCTAACCAATTGTCCTATAGTATAGTCTATGACATGAATGGTGGTCCCTGGTCCCTCCCTATTCAATAATTTCATGACAGAATTTTAGTTCAACAAAAGTGCCTCTTCTCTTCAATTTCCAAAATTTATTTTCCATCATGTCAAACTTGTAAATGTCACTGCTTACTTTTCTGTCAGGTGAAGGGACAAAAAATTTACTACATAAATCTAAAGATCAACCTAACAACTACGATCATAGTTCAAATGATGTTGGCGATGTGTGCAGATAATCAACTCTTAATTGTTATTTTTTTTTATAATGTAATCAATATGAAGAGAATCATTGATGCAACGGTAAATATGTTGTCACGTGACTGAATTAAGTTCAGGAAACAAACTCTTGTGTAAAAAACACGGTAAGACTACGTACCATACACCAATTGATAGCACCCTTTCCTGGATACTGCGTATGCGAGAGTTTTATGCACATGCCTTTTTATTCATTTTTTAATGTAGTCAATCTTAGTAAACCATTCCACAATCTATATATTGACATTCCATCTCCTCTTTCCTTTTTAAGTTGTTTCCTCCTTATTTATATGCTCTCACAACAAAAGTCTTTTTCAAAATTGATTCTTCTAAAACCTGATTTTCTCAAATAGGTTCACCAAATGAAAACCACAATGGCAAGAATAAGTCCATTGTGGTTCATGCTTCTGATCATGCCTTGTTTCTTTGTAACTCATGCTTATAAAGTTAAGTTACCTTTAAGGACTATTTCTGGAGGCACTCATCATGATGCAATGCTTCAATTGACTGCATTCAAAGCCTCTTTAACCAAACATGATTCTATTGCTTCACCACCATCATCACTCTCACCCTCTCCTAGCCCTTCTCCTATGCCATCACAGGTAACTTATCAATCATGCTTATAAATTTTAATTCCCTTCAAATATGTCATTAGTTAAACATGGTTTTAAATTGTGGTCAAGGTATTAAATGCGGTCGCTGGTTTGGTTATGCTACAAACCTTTATATTGTAGAAAAATATGGATGATACAGTCGAAAATGCAATCGACTTCACAATCATTTATATTTTAGAATTTTGATGTTAATGCAGGATCTGAAGAAATCACATGAGTACCTTGTGACATCATATGGTGCTGATCCAACAGGAAATTCAGATAGCACTGAAGCCCTTCTTGCAGCCATAGCAGATGCTGCAAAAGGTCCAAGTAAAGGGTTTTTGATGAATGGCATAATTGACCTTGGAGGTGCTCAGATTAATCTTCAAGGTGGAAGTTACTTGATCAGCAAACCTTTGCATTTTCCAGGGGCTGGTGTTGGAAATCTCATGGTATGTTTGCAAAAACCATTCTTAGTAAATTATTAGGTCAATGATCTAGAATATGAAAAGACATGTCTACCTTCATAAAGTTTTTACAGCAACGCAGTAATTTTGTTAAAATTTTAAAGTGTAGTTTTTATCATCGTGATTTTGTCCAACTTACTTTCAATCCAACCATATATGTTTGAAATTGCAGTAAGTTTGACAAAATTATCGACACTATAATTTTGTTGAAGCTTCATAATTTCCTTTATGTAAAAACCACTATGGTAAACCATGATTTTGTCAATCTCACTTTCAATCGAAACATGCTAATAGTATTATAAGAGAGAGACAGAGAAACCTTTTCTAGACAGAAGACTTTTTATGCATTCTTAGAGGTAAAATACCATGTTTTTTTTCTTTCTTTTTTTTTGAGTCAATATAAGTCAAATCATCCAAAAGACATCAAATTTGACATCTAACTTTAATTTTATTTTTGTGAATTTGATGTTAACAGATACATGGAGGAACAATAAAAGCCTCAAACAATTTTCCATCAAACAAAAATCTAATTGATTTGTCAAATTTTGGTTCAACCTCACCCTCCTACAATTATGAGTACATAACACTCAGGGATCTCTTTCTAGACTCAAACTTCAAAGGTGGAGGAATTTCAATCACAAATTCACTAAGAATCAACATAGACAATTGTTACATCACACATTTTACTACAAATGGAATTTTAGTCCAAAGTGGACATGAAACATACATTAGAAACACTTTCATTGGTCAACACATAACTGCAGGAGGTGACAAAAATGAAAGAAAATTTTCAGGCATTGGAATTAGTCTTCAAGGGAATGATAATGCAATTACAGATGTTGTAATTTTTTCTGCTGCTATTGGAATTTTGATTACTGGTCAAGCTAACACAATTTCTGGTGTACATTGTTATAATAAAGCTAGTGGATTTGGTGGTACAGGAATTTATTTGAAACTACCAGGTAATTTTTTTAATTATTTGATTATTTATATTAAAGTTAAGGATTACATATATTTTTTAGGGGTGGCAAAATGGGCCCAACCCGTCAGGCCGGCCCGTTTAGCCCGTTGTTTTTGGCAGGCTAAGTCGAAGTTTTAAACTCGCTTTCTATAGTTAGCTCGCCCCACTTAACTATTAAAAAAACTAGGCGGGGCAGACCGAACCGCTTAAAGCATAACATGGTATATATGCTGGAACTAAAATCATTTTTAAACCTAAAGTTAATTGTTATCTTTAAACTACTACATGAATTTATTCTATGTATAATTTTTGTTCAATAGGTTTAACACAAACAAGGATTGTAAATTCTTACATGGATTACACAAACATTGTTGCTGAAGATCCTGTTCAACTTCACATTTCAAGTAGTTTCTTCCTTGGTGATGCAAAGATTGTTCTAAAATCAATCAAAGGCATTGTTAATGGTCTCAACATTGTTGACAACATGTTCTCTGGATCAAATCATGGTGTTGAAATTGTGAAACTAGACACATCAATTAGTCCTTTTAAACAAATTGAACAAGTTTTTGTTGCTAGAAATGTTGTGAATGGTATGAATTTAAAGGCTACTTCAGCAATGATATCTTTGCATGGAAATGGAACATCATGGATTGCTGATTTTAATAAAATTTTGATTTTTCCTAACCTTATTAGAAATGTTCAATATTCTTTAAGTGCTAGTGGTAATACATTTCCTAATCATGCTCTTAGAAATGTGTCTCATAATTTTGTTGTCATTCAAACAAGTGAGGCTGTGACTGCAAATGTTTTTGTCAAAGTGGATCAAGGTATTACAAGTTGAAGAAATTTTGATGGTTGTGGCTAGAAAATTGGTTCATCAAGTATTTTGATTCAAGAGGGAATTGCACACTTCTAATTGGTAGTGGATTTTTTTCTTCCTTGGATAACATTACATATAATTTTTTGGATACTATAGGACTTTTAGATTTTTTTTTTTATGTTTGAAAGTTACTACATGCATTTTTTGGTGATAGTAGCTTTTCTTTTTTGAAAAGTTATTACATACATTACAATGTAAAGAGTGAAAAATAATATATTATTTTTGAATAATTTTTTAATTAGATTCTGAAGGGTAATTTTTGAATAGCAATTCATTATTCTATCTTGTTAATTTCGTACTCGGTCTCATTTAAGAGTAAGATTTACAATAGACATATAACATATGATAAAATGAGATCATTGATTTATCATATCTTATTGACTCACTAAACATAAGATTAATGAAGATAAAATATGATTGTTTACCATATCATATCTCTCTAAAAATGGCCATCAAATCGTACCCTTAATAATTAACTTTGTGGGAGACATTGAGTTCACCTTAGAAGATTTGGTCAAAGTATGTTAGCACTCCTTACCATAATTAAGACAAGATTACGTGAGTTTACATCAGCTAGCTCTTGTGAAATTAAGGCTACTAAAATTCTGTGATTGAAAAGTCGCACACCTTTAATTTTTTCCTCCAATACAATTTTTTAGTTCTCCAAATGAGGGGGGATTAGTATTATGAAGAAAAGTTAACCCCTAAAACTCTCCCCTTCCATTTTCGTGTGTTTCTTCAACTTACTCATCCTTTTTTCTCAAGCCTTCTCCTCCAAACTCACAAACAAAACCTAAGGAACTTAAAAAGATATTAAGGACACACGTTGAAAGAGTTTAAGAAGGAGATCCAAAATTTGATTTTGAGGTGCTAACGTTTCTTCTCCTCTTCTAATTAAAAAATTAATATACACCAACAACTAACATTTACCTAGAAAAAGAAATATTCTTTTCAAATTAGGACCACTTTTTTTAGTATATAAATTACGGTCAATTTTATCTTTTTGGGGGGACGATCACTTTTATCTATTAATCGATAATGCTATCTAGTCAAAATTAATTAATTAGTTAAATAAGAGAAGACAATTGTGCCAAATCAAAGGTGGAAATGTAACCAAATTGTGCATTGAACTTGTTGCTATAAATTAAAACTCTCGTCAGCATGGAGTAGATTGTTAGATTAGTTATTATGATTAATGGATTGTTGGATTGTCTTGTATTTGTAAAATTTTAATTTTATTACAACTCCAACTCATGATTTTTAGTTTTTTTTTTGTTGGCCGGGATTCGAACCTCAGACCTTGTATATTTTATGCATTGTCCATACCAACTGAGATAAGCTCACGAGGACTCGTGATTTTTAGTTGAAACAACTAGCAATATTACAGCTGAGTCCTTGCGCTAAGTTATCTTCGTTTTTTTTCCTTTTTAAACTAGGTATCCTCCGCACGCAACTGCGGAGACTAATCCTTCGAGCATTGCGGAATTCAAATGGGCGGCAAGTTCTCCCCAAGAGTTTTAACGCTGTTGTATGTTCAAAGCTGTATTCAAACCTATAATCTTGGTTAAGTTAGAAGAGACCTGTGACATCTCATCTAAGTGCTATTGGGTAAGTTATATTCAGTTTTTTTTTGTTACACTTTAGGCAGCTTTGTTGCTCAAAACAAGTAAAATATACCATCGAAAAAGATATCTTCTCATAATAAAAAAATAAAAATAAAAAAGTACACCATCAAAAGATATACTTTGATAAATATGGGGTCTCACGGCAACATGCGGCCTCATAGTGTTGGGTCAGGAGGGAAGTTTGAGGAACCACCCTCATTATATTCAACCTTAGTGAGGGGGACACAACACTTTTACCAAAAACTTTAGAGACAATAAGTTTATTAGTTTTCTCATTTATAAAATATTCAACCTCTACTTTACTAACCAATGTAAGACTCCTAACTCACACATCCTACACAAAATATAACAATAATGTAATGTCTCCTCTCCACTCTTATTTACGTTAATGTTGAAGTTTTCTTTATGCATTACATCAATTGAAATTGGAATTATTCATAATAAATTAGTCTTACCTAATGTGCCCGTTTTTCTTATGATAGTTGTGTGTATCTATCAGCTTTTGCATCTGGTTGATTTTGTTAGGTATATTTACCTGCTGCATGTATTCTTTGCGTCTAGTATTAACGTGTGTTTGCTTGTGCGGTGACAATAATTGATTTTGATGAAAAGTGAGTTGAATGTAAAGTGATTTATGTTTGAATATAACTAGAGTAAAAATGATTTGTATAAAAAATGTTGTTTGGAAGGTCATTAACCACTTGAAACTAATCCCTTGGTTAAACAAATATTTGGATTAAGTTCTTATTTTAAAATTGTGAAAAAATTATTGGGAATGTGATATTTAAACAAAATATTTAACCAAGTGTTAAAAGTTAAAAAGGAAAAAAATAGCATTACTTGTCAATTTAATCTAGAATCTTTTTTTTTTTTAAGAATTGTTTTACCCAAAAATTGAATTCAAGTTCTTCCAAACGATTTATCCTTGTGAACCTTGTTAACAATTTGAGTACAATCACTTGATTAATTTAATAGAGTATCGTTGCTCTAATAATAACATTATTTTGCATAATGGGAAATAATAACACTGTTCCTTTTAAAAAAATAACATTCTTAAGTTGGTCATGAATACATTAAACGACAGTTTTGCAATACCGACCATGACCCAAAAGTATTTTTAAAGAAAACAAATATTTTGAAAAACCGAATTTTTGAAATGAAAACAATATAAAATAAAATAATTTAAAATTCAAAAGGGTTAATAAGATTTCTTTTTGTTAATTTTTTAAAGAAAAGGGTTGGATGATTAGGTGTAGGGTGTATGCAATATTTTCTTCCTTGAAGTTTTGCACTGAAAGCAATTTAGGCCCATTAGGTTCCTACACCATAAGCCCAGAACTGGTCCATATAATTCAGACAGCTAGATATTTTTCAAATCTATTCTTTTTTTTTTTGGTACAAATTTTTCAAATTTATTCTAGGTCGTGAGAAAAATTAAAGTAACACTTCTTTGAAAAAAAGAAAAATTAAAGTAACACTTACATGTGACTTACTACCTACTTTCATAAGTTATAAACAAAAAGTTGAATTGGTTGATATTGAAATGGTTAATGTCGACCGTTGATATATATGATCTTTTTTGGTAAAAGTTGATATATATATATATATATATATATATATATATATATGATCTTATATTAATACATATTGAGAAGATGTATTATTTGCATTCTAAAATTCAACGATACTTGCAGGTCATGCTAAGGTAAGTTGGTCTAATTGATAATGATTCAACTCTTATCTTACAAGAACCCAAGTTTAACATTGTGGATATGAGAATTTGATTGGTTGATAAAGATTCAACTCAAATCTTACAAGAATCTGCAATTGAAAAACGAAAATACTCATGACCAATTTAATAAAATTATTTTCTTTTTGGTACAATGTTATTTTATTTTTTGATTCAAAATAATGTTATTATTTTTTTTATGAGGAAATGTTATTATTAGAAAGCCTTAAAAAAATGTTATTATTATTACTTTAGTAATATGTTCACACTTATAAAGAACACCATAATAGTTCATAAGTTTTAATTCAACTGGTAAAAATGTTGAAATAGTTAGGTTGAACGTTATGACAAAGGTTCGAACCTCAACTCCTCTACTTATGCGTGTCAGTTACTATTGACTTTATCATTTCGTCTATCTATCAAAAGAGAAAGAAAAAAAAATAGTTATTAATTTTTTTTATGAAGTAAACAATAGTTCATGATGAGAAATTTGTTCGCCTCTTTTAAGGTCACAAATACTTTTAGAAATTGATTTTTGTAGGGTTTTAGAAATTAGTTTGTTGTGCACAAGAATACTTTCATTTAAAAAAAATAATATAGGCTAGATAACACAAATGTAAAATTGCAAAAAGTAGAAAATCCAAAAGCCACCAAAAGTATAGAAGGAAGGAGCCCTTGAAAATGCCACATTACCAAATTATTGAGCTACTGGTTGTCAAGAACCACACCTTAACCTTATCCCATTGCGAGAGCAACTACCAATCAAGTCCCTTCATATACAAAATGAGTACAAGAACCATATCATCAACTCATTAATAATAAATAAACATTATACAAAATATCCCCCTAACCCATTTCCTTTTCATCATATTATTTTCAAATGTTTAAAATAGATTAAAATTTATGATGTATAGGCCTTTCCAAAGAAGACTAATGATAATAGGACAAGTCAATGCATATGCTTTCCCCACAATAATACAAACATAAAAAAAATCTATAATGTTAACAGCCTAACATACACTCTTATTGTTGGATTTATATAGAAGATTCCTTCCTTATGCCGATATTGATTATTCCGGTTACTAAGAATTCAACTTAAATTTCATAAATAACTTGATTTAAAATTTCTTAGTTGAAGTGAGAATCACATTAATTAATGGAGAATATACATGTATTTCCTCCGGTCCTATTTATAATAAAAATTTTGATCAACAAAAGTTAATGTATCCGATAAAAAAATTGGATCAAATACATCTATTTTTGCTGACTCAGATATCTCTTATAAATAAAAACATAGTGAATATCTTTATTAATGATCCATATGTCTTAAAACTTTATTGATATGATGAGCTCGTGGACCCAACTCACTTATATTTTTAATTATGTATATAAAAAAGATTATTTCATTATTTTATCAATATTTTATTACAAATACAATACAACTTGTTGGTGCTATTCAAGTGAACAACCAAAAGTCTTTTTTCTTGGTGAGAAGAAAAAGTTGAGTAACCAAAGAAGAAAATGAACAAGGGTGTTTCACTATTGTTCCTTATCTTATTGATCCAATTACATCTAAGCAAAACAACATCATTGAAGATAAAAGGTTGTACCTCAGAGGATTGTCTGATCAACAATGATTTGGAATCAGAAGAATATTCTATGA
>Ga0315914_1004078_pt1 | contig 21911 bp, 15 predicted proteins | sample MpolenodulesMG_FD_203920 | JGI IMG/M metagenome (GOLD analysis project Ga0315914, IMG submission 203920) | Medicago polymorpha root nodule microbial communities from Los Angeles, California, United States - elongated nodules | ecosystem: Host-associated > Plants > Roots > Nodule | place: USA...
CTCATGATCATCGTAGCCATAGAAGAGGAGAAGAAGAACATAAAATAAATAACAAGAAAGTAAAAGAAGAACTTTTATTAAGAAAGACAATTGTCACTTATTGAATTCCAAGAACAAAAGATGATTTTACAAGTTAGAGGGCTGCTCTATTTATAGTCTAACATTGACTTGAGCCCCAAGAATTAAATTACTAAATTGTTGCACAAGAGACCATGGGCTCTAAGTCAGTAATACTAAAATAGGCAGCTTTTGTCAAAGAAGCAAAAGCAGCAAAAGGGTAAAAGGGGGCACGCCACTTTGTCATATTTTTGCACAAGATCTTCAAATTCTTTGCACAAGATATTTTAGTATGAGATCTTCATATTTTTGGCATGAATCCCTGCACAATATATTTTGTATGAGATCTTCATATTTTTGGCACGAATCAGCTCCAATTCTCTTTTCTTTTTCTCCAAGACTAAATCTTTTGAATATTTGTTCCTGAAATATAATAACTTGCAATTGAAATAAAATAGTTCTAGAAGGAAATAAAATAGTTCTAGAAGGAAATAAAAACATATTAAATCTAATTAAAATAAACTTAAATATTAAATAAAAGACACTAATTTAATGACTAATTATTGACTCATCAGTTACCTTGTGTAACTAATTCTTTTTACGTTAGAGTTCTAAGATGAACCTCTGTTTATTTTTGTCGAATATTTATTTAATTTAATGTTGTTTTTATTTTATTTATCTTTTGTTCGCTATTAAGTTTTATTTAGGAATTATTTATTTCAAAGGATTGTAACCCTAAATTAGGTATTTAGGTTGTGACAGGGCCTAACATTGTTATTACTATCTGAATGCTTATATCTTGATATTTATGTTATTATATTAATAACTATCCGCCTAGGAAGTAATTAGTTAGTAACTAGCGAAAGATACCAAAAGCGAGTTGACCCTAGTAGTAAGTACTTAGGAGGTCACATTACTAATACTGAGTAAAATCTACTGAACATAAGAGGTAACTAGTTAGTAATTAAGAAAACAAGAGACTCCGGGGAATAAACCTAATATAACCATTCTCTTTAACCCTTGGTAAGGTAGAGGAGATAGGATTGTCCGTTTGTAGAACTACTAAGCACGAGCGAGAGTGTGTTATGAGTGTCCTAAGATTCGTAGATGAGTAGACCTACAAAAACCTTGGCCTTCATTGCCTTGGGAAATCTTGGAAAGCCAATATAAAGTCTATGCTTTCAATTACCTTAGAGACGCTAAGAACCCATACGTAAGGATCACCGTGTGATCAGCAGGTGCAACCAGACTTAGGAGGGATAGACCTAGTTAATCGAGATTTATACCTTAGAGACGCTAAGAACCCATACGTAAGGATCATCGTGTGATCAGCAGGTGCAAACACATATAATAAATAAATAAAATAATACTAAGGAAAAACGGGCTGTTACACAACGCACATGTAATCACTTAGTTCTCGGTTATCTATATATCTTTGAATTTGAAACTTGCTTCATTCTAATGTTTGGGTTTAGGGTGCCTACGTGGCATAACTTTCATTGAATTGTCTTTATGAACAGAACAAAAGTTGGAGAGGCAATAGGCAAATAGATTACAAGCCAGTAATATCTTCTCACTAGCATATGAGAGGTTTTATATTAAAAATTGAATAGCATATCATGAACGACTTTACGCATGTTGCATGATTAATACATCATAGGTCTATTTATTTAAAAATAAAATCCATCGGTTATATTTTATCTTTAAGATGATCGGTTACATTTCTTAGTTGTTGCTATTCTAATCATTTTTAATTTGCATATAAAAAACTAAGAGTGCTATATAGGCCATTTCATTTTCCCTTTGATTACTAACCACTACTCACATGCCTCTTTCTGTCCCTTCCATTTTTTTAGTTTTCATTTTCATATTTCCCTCTTTCATTTTCTACAATGGAATTCCTTTCTTTTTTCTTTTTCATATAGTATGGGTAGATTTTGGAGATAGGAGAATTTTGTTGAAAGAACAACTCTTATTTGCAAAGGCAGTTGTGGTTACATTGAAATTTGTGTTTTCCATAATTATTTACTCTAACATTCTACCACTGAATGTTAATTTATCTCCATTTCTTTTTCTTTCCATTCATTGTATTTGATACGTACATAATATGATACTCCTATCACGGCGTGTGATAACAAATTTATTATTTTTATGTTCTTTATATTTCATCCATTTTTTTTAATAAAAAGTTTAGGTTAGTTGAGCATTTTTCTTGATCTCTATATACATGTATTCTAAGCTACATTTTACTTACATGTCACTTCACCAATGATCCCCTTTCTAACTTTTATTCTTGATCATTCTTCTACTTTGCTTATGCGTCACTCCCTCAAACCATTATACATAATAATTTTGATAAAAAGAGTTACACTGATCAATTGAAACCTTAATAAGAAAGAAGTAAGAATAGGAATATACACATCAATGTTAACCAAGTGTAATTGAACATTATTATTTTAATTAAAAAAACGGTCACCGCACAGACAAAATTATCGGTAAACAACTTTGACATCCTTCATTCTTATAAATCCTTCAACTACTATTTTCTAATAGGGTAAATACCTCTTTTCGTTCCTGTAATATTAGCGAATTTCGATTTTAGTCCCTGTAAAAAAAAGATTTAGATTTTGTCCCTGTAATTTCAGATTCTTCCACTTTTTGTCCCTCCTTTCATCACGTCAGCAGAATCTGCATAAATTACGTGTAATTTCAAATTCCCCTCACTTTTGGTCTCTGTAATTTCAGATTCCTCCATTTTTGGTCCCTCATTTTACGTGCCATGTATACAAATTTTGTTGACATGGTGAAATGAGGGACCAAAAGTGGAAGAATCTGAAATTACAGGGACTGAATCTAAATATTTTTTTTACAGGGACTAAAACCGAAATTTGCTAATATTATAGGGACGAAAAGAGGTATTTACCCTTTCTAAAAACACTTGATTCATTGCTATATTATTTACACCATCACCATTGGATTTGTCTGTTTACATTCTTCCACATAAAGGTTAAAAAAATGATACATTTTAGATCATCCATATTTCCCTTTTTCCCTTTCACCTATATAATAATCAACGCTAATCTCATTCCTTTTCTGCTCATTCTCTAATATTTGCTGATCAATTTTATCATTTACCTCATTTTCTCTTGACTTTTCCACTATGTGATCTACTATTGATGTCAATAACACTAAACCATCTTTCTATACTTTTCCTCTACCATGCTATCTAAATGTTCTAATCTTATATCATGTTTTTTACTTTCATGTCATTGAGAAACATTGTGTGTATAAATATGTGATTTTGTGCATCAGATTTTGGGTTTTGTTCATCACCACATTCAAGCAATAATTGGTCAGTTCATCTTCAATTTTGTATTACTGTTTTTTCCCACTCACTTTAACTCTTCATCTCTTGATTATTAACTGTCTCTATAACATGATAGCGAGTCAAGTTACTTAGATTGGTCATATATTTGAGCTCTATTTTTTTTATATGATGTTTGTTAGTCTATTTTTTCGAATTTCTTTTATATTTTCTTTTATTCCTTAATGTGTATATGGAAAAATTTTATGTGCATTAGGAAAATAGGATAAATAATTATTCTATTTTTTATTTTGTTGCATTGTTGTTGCTCATGAAGAAGTTTATAAAAAATGGTTGTTCATCATTAGTTTTTCCAAGAAACTATTGGATGGTACCTATTCAATTTGGTATTATATTTCTTTTCTATTTTTTACTCATCATCTCTTGCCTATTCATTGGTTTTATGACTTAATAGAGACTCAAGTTACTTTTAGGATGACCAAATAGTTTATATTTCTGAAATAAATTAAAAAAATTAAAAAGCTACTTTTTATTAGTTAATGAAAGGTTGTAAGAAATGTAATGATAATTGTTCACGTCTATATTTATTTTCTTTTTGCAAAAACACTGCATTTACTTCACTTCATGCAAGTTGTACAATGAATGCATTATAATATATTTTTATTCTATCCTCTTATACACACAAGTTTACTACAAAGCTCTTCATTTTCTTCTTCCATTTCATTTTTTGATAGTTCTGATTTTCTGTTCAAGCTTCGTATATGTATATTTCTCTAACTTTTTGTATTCTCTAATGAATATCATTTCTCTGATTTCACATACATAAGTTTTGATAAAAGGGTTTGTACCAAAAAAAAGTTGATAAAAGGGAGAGTTTTGTTGAGAGTGCACTTCATGTATGAAAAAGTGGTTGTTTTCGTTGAAATTAAAGTTTTTTTTTCATTATTATTTTTTATTTAACATTGTTATAAGATCAAGAGTGTAATAAAGATGTGGAAGGGAACATATTAAAAATTCTTTAAAAAAGTAATATTTTTTATTCATTTTCATTCCAAGCCCGTGTGTTATGTTTTTAATTGAATAGTTTCTTATAAGTGCTATTAGCATCAATGCCTTTTTTCAAAAAAAAAAACATCAATGCCTAGGTAAGTAATTGTAGATGCACACATCTAGTCAAAACTCTAATGAAATGCTCTTGATCTTTCTGAAATTAGAGAGACAAAGTCATGTTTTGATGATTTGAACGCGACAATTTAACCCTTGACCATAGAATTGACTGACATTTATACTTTCCATCAATTGAGTTTCCTATAATTAAGAGTAAATTTGGATACAAAATTGTGATGATGTTGATGTGGTACCTCTAAGACCTTCCCATAAACTAAACTTGAGTCATTATTCTGAAGTTATAATTATGCATATGTGCCACCTCTAAAAATATATTCTAAAATATAGTATAACTTCTTACCCTTTCTTATTTTATCTAATATATTTATCCAATAATTATAAGAATGCTAGCAATTTTAAGTTACAAAACTTATCATCCCTTCTTAATATAGTTGTTGTTATTATTTACCATTCATTAAATTAATTTAATAAGAATAAATGAGTAGATTAAAAAAAGTTTATAAAAAAATAGATAAAAAAATTAATATCGAAGCTTTTTCGAGCTTATGGTTCTCATATCAAGACCAATATATGTTGCACATTTTTTTATTAGTATTTAGATAAATTCAGTTGTTCTTCAGAAAATATTGTCATAATGTGTAAGATCTAAACAAGTTTCACGACTATTATTCTATCTAATAGAGTAGCCAACGAAAACTCTATTACCCGATGCAGCTCTTGAATGAATTTGGAAGTGGGTTTTAATGTTCATCAAGTGTAATTCCTTTTTGAAAAAACATTCTCACATATAAAAAATTTTCTCACATATCTTGTAACTTCTCACCCTTTCTTATTCTATCTAATAACTATAATAACGAAATTAATTTCAAGTAACACTTCTTAATATGTTTTATCCTCCACAAAATTAGTTAAATAAGAAAGATTAAAAAAAAAAAAATTGGGCATATGGCCATCCATTGTACTAAAAAATAAATAATATTCAAGCAATCTTTGTGCTTATTGTTCTCATATCAAGACCATTATAAATGACACATTTTTCCTTATTAATATTTAGCTAACTTCATTGTAAACTAATTGAAATTCTTCTTGAAAAAACACCGTCATAAAGTTTAACATCTAAAAAAGTTTCACAACTCTATTGAAACCCGTGCAACGAACGGGTTATATGCCTAGCTTCATAAAGCTTTTTTTTTTTGAACAAACTAAAATGATATATTATAAACAACAATGGATCACCCTGCACAAGGTGTTCAAAGGGAGAACCACCCAAGAGTATTTACACTGAAAAGGTGCTAACAAATAAAGGCACCAAACAAAACCGACAAGAGAAAATTATAAGTGGGCACCCATGCAAGGGATTGGGTGTTTCCACCAGTCATGATAACTGTAGTTAAAAGTCGCCTGTTTTGCTTTCAGCCATAAAAAAGAATAGAGCTTCACCTTCTCAAGCATACCAGCAGAAGAATAAACCGCATTTTGAAAGACACAGTTATTCCTCTCCTTCCATAACACCAAAGCAGAAGCAAACCAAATAATTCTAAGAAATGAATGAGTTACTCTAGGCAGCCCTGCCATGTTTGTAAACTGAAAATAATAATGACGAATGTCACTAGGCATCATCGAAGATATGCCCAACCATTGTCACACCTGATACCAAAGAGAATTGAAAATATTGCAATCCAGAAACAAATGGTTTGTCGTTTCCTGATGACCACAACCTAAAGCATAACCCGCATTTTCTGGTTGAATCACACGCATGTGCACCAAGTTGTCTTTAGTAGGCAAGCGTTTCCGAAAGAGGCGCCATGCAAACAAGGACACTTTGGAGGGAATCTTCTTGTGCCACACATCTATAACAAGACTTCTATTCAATGGCTCCCCTGTAGTAGTGATAAATGTGTAGGCGCCCTTAACCGTATATCCGCTAGAGGTGTCCAGTAGCCATCTTCAAGTATCATTAACTTCGTCCTGCAAAACAATGTTATGAAGTAGAACTGAGCACTCCCTCACACTCTCCTCCTCCCATGCCAACAAACGGCGACGCCACACCCACGCCTCTCCCCCTTCCCCCCACCCTAACCTCCACATCTCTTCCACCGTACACTCCTTAACAACCACCAAATCGAAAAGGCGGGGAAATCTGACTCTCAAAGGCATTTCCCCCACCCACGTATCATACCAAAACAAAGTATCTCTACCATCACCAATAACCCTCCGAGTGTTGTCATCAAACCACCTCCCGACACCCTCACCAACACCCTCCCACACCCTAGACAACATCCGCCACCAAGACGAGGTATTCCTCCCACCCTCTTGCAACCGGCCCCCAACCTCACCATACCAAGTTTTGAGAACTCGATACCATAATCCCTCCTTTTTAGACATCATCCTCCAACACCATTTTCCTAATAATGCTAAATTAAAAGCACCTATCCGCCTAACCCCCAAACCTCCGACATTCTTTGGAGTACAAATAGACTCCCAATTTATCCAGGCAATTTTCCTATTATCCTCACAATCCCCCCAATTATTTTTTTTGAAAATAAATTCAATAGAAGAAATTATACCTGCAGGGGCTTTGAAAAGGGAATGAAAGTAAACCGGAAGAGAGGAGAGAACAGACTTCAGAAGAACCAGACGACCACCGAAAGAAAGGAACTTATTTTTCCACTTCGACAAACAAGAGACAATGCGATCGACAACAGGTTTCCAAAAACTAAGTTTCCTCGAATCACTACCGATAGGCAAACCCAAATAAATAAACGGAATAGTTCCCCTACGACAATTCATCACCAAAGCAGCCTCCGACAACCAAGAATCAGAGATATTAATACATGTCAGCATGCTTTTGTTAAAATTCACCTTCAACCCCGACACGTCTTCAAACAACAACAACACCGCTCTCATAGTTCGAACATTCAACCAACTTTTGTTACCGATAATAATAGTGTCATCCGCAAATTGGAGATGAGTTATGCTAACCTAGCTTCATAGAGCTATAATGAACAACATGTGTACAACAATAATGGGAGGACGATTGTCCCGGAACTCAATAATGGATTCAAGTGAGAGCTCAACGAAAAGTAACCCACAAATGAAGAACAAAAGAGAAAGAAGAGGGAACTAATTCATAAAAAAAATGGATGGATTTCTCGCTCTTACCAAACGATTACATGTTGAGATCACCTTATTCTCGGTGCTCAACAGTTCTGCAGTGGAACCATTGTTCGTTCGCTCGACATCAACAGAGAGCCATCTACGATAATAACACCACCGACATCGTTTATGATGGTGAATACGGATCAAGGATTGATTTAACCTTTGAAATTATCAATCATAACATGCAGAGTTCAGATTGGGTAGAAGGATTTTAGGATTTAAAAAATTTACCGTTTTAAGGATTTTAGGATTTAAAAAATTTAACTGCCTTTTTATGTGTTCGTATCTTTTGATGTTTTTAATTTTAAAAAAGTCACTATTTAATTTTGATAGAATATATGCTATTTTTTTAGGATGGAATATATGCTATTGGTATCTTTTTATTTTTTAGTTAATCAACTGACAAACAAACTTTAAATCTGGTTAGTGTCTCTTTAGTTAATCCAAGATTTTTCCTTAAATCTTTATTTCATTTTTTTTGTCAAGTACACTTTCATTCTTTTCATTTCTATCCGCTCAGACACATTAATCAACTTTAAATATGGTTAGTGTCTCTTTAGATAAAACAACTTTAACATATAATCTCTAATTCTCAACTACTTAAAATTACGGCAGATTTACATCTAATAGTATGCAAATGCGCTTTTGTTTCATCAAACCCAACTCCAAAAATAAAAAATAATATTTGCAAAAATAATCTTATTTTAAAAATAAAAAATGTCCAACATTTTCTTTTCATTTTTGTTAAAAAATTTAGGGTTAATAGTGCTTTACACCCCTGTAATATAGGTCATTTCGGGTTTACCCCCTATAAAATATTTTTTTTGATTTACCCCCCTATAAAAAAAAAATTCTTCAGAATAACCCTCTAATAGGCCATACAAAAACGATTTTTTTTCTTCAGAAATTTTGATTTTTGTATGGCCTATTAGGGGGGTTTTCTGAAAAAAATATATTTTACAGGGGGGTAAATCAAAAAAAATATTTTACAGGGGGTAAACCTGGAAATGACCTATATTATAGGGGATAAAACACCATTAACCCAAAAATTTAATCAAATTCGTGCAACGCACGGGTTGTCTCCCTAGTCTACTTATAAAATTGACTGTGCATGCACCTAAAAATGATTCAAACAATCTTCCTAGCATTGGAGCATCCTGACACATTGGATGTTAATGTTGCCCTTAGTCAAACTAAATCCCATATTCTTAGGCTAAATTATATAAACTCTTTGATATGTATTAGATGTACACAATGGTCAATGGTTGCACATATCTGTCCATTTAATTATTGTAATTACCTTTAATTAGCTTACAAATAGTCAAGGGATATTCTCCCTATTTATGTATATCATTCACGATCAATAAAATACAACAACAATTGTGTGCTTTGTTTAATATCAATAACAATAACAAGTGTAATATCGATGCTGCTTTCTCTACCTCCCTCAATAGAACCGGAATTGGAATATGTATAAGGGAGTCAGATGGCAGTTTTGTGCTGGCTCGAACGGTGGTGCATCCGTGCCTCCTTCAGACAGATGTTGGTGAAGCACTTGGCCTACACCTAGCTTTGCAATGGCTCAGTGACATGCAGTTTGATCATGTTGATTTCGAAACGGATTCCAGGTTGACGGCTGATGTTTTTCATTTGGATAGGCACGACACGTCGGATTTTGGTTGCATTATTATTTCATGTCGCTCTCTGTTTAGTTCTCTTTTTTCTAACTCTAGGATGGAGTTTGTTAGGCGACAAGCCAACGAGGTAGCTCATGCGCTTGCAAGGGATGCCACGTTACTAGCTAGTCATGCTGTTTATTATGATATACCCATTTGTATTGAATCCCTTATTATTAATGAAATGCTATAAGCAAGTTTCTCTCAAAAAAAAAAATTTGTGTGCTTTGTTTACTTGTTTATGGTATCATTTGCTCAAAGCTTTACAACATCGATCCAAAACCTGCTAATTTATCATGCCTTCTGTCCACACAATCAAAATCAGTAAGACTACATCTGTAGTAGTACTCCAACCTCAAACATCCATCAAACTTACCCGCTCCAATTACCCTGCTTGGAAGGTTCAATTCAATGCCCTCATGGTTGGCTATGACCTTCTCGGATTTGTTGATGGTACCAAAATTTGTCCTGTACAAACTCATGCAGGTCATACCTACTGGCAACGTCAGGATAAGTTGATCCTACATGCCATAATCTCCTCAGTAGACCAAAGTATCATTACCATGCTTGGGAATGTCACAACTTCCAAACAAGCATGGGACATTCTGAACAAGATGTTTGGAAGCAAAACACACTCTCACATCATGCATCTTAAAGAGCGCTTGTCCCGGTTCTCCAAAGATACACGGTCGGTGACTGGGTATCTGCAAACAATCAAATCCATGTCTGATGAGCTGGCTGTAATCAACTCTCCATTGGATGATGTTGATCTCGTTATTCATACATTGAATGGACTTGAATCTGAGTTCAAAGAGATTACTGCTGCTCTTCGTGCTCGTGAAAACCCAATTGAGTTTGATGCACTCCATGACTTGCTGATTGACTATGAAAGTCATCTCAAGAGAGATGAAGATACATCTCTCATAGCATCTGTCCATGTTGTATACAAAGGGAAACAACACTTTCAAAAACGTGGTTACACTCCTAATCACGCCGCTGCATCTCAACAATTCAGGTCTGCTGCTACTGGATCCTCGAAGAAAGGCACTTGTCAATACTGAGGGACACGCATCAAAAGAGTGCTACAAACTCCATGGTTACCCAACCAAAAACAATTTTGGATCATCAGCTCATCACGCTTGAGAAAACAATGCTGCAAATCCAACTGATTGGATTTTGGATTCAGGAGCTACAGACCATCTCACCAATCAACTTGATAACCTTCATCACCAAAATCTTTACATCGGAACATATGAAATCATTATCGGTGATGGATCCACAATTCCAATAACTCACACAGGTAAGGTTATTATTCCTACAGAAACACATAGCTCGAATCTTCCCAAAGTTCTTCATGTTCCTCATATTTCACAAAATCCATTATCTGTTTCATCTTTATGTCATACTAACCCCGTCTCAGTTGAATTTTTTTCTAATAATTTCTTGATAAAGGATATGAAAACAAGGGTGCCGCTTCTCAAAGGATTGCATAAAAATGGACTGTACCACATGCCGCCTCTCACCACCTCTCCCACTGCCTTCACCACCATTAACTCTTCATCCCCACCATGGCATCATATCTTTGGTCACCCATGTGAAAGAACAATGAGACATCTCTCATCCATTAATAAAATAAAGACAAGCAAGCTTTTACCATGCATCTCATGTAGTAGTTCCAAGAGCCATAAGCTTCCATTTACCTTTTCCAGTATAGTTAGCAAGAGGCCACTTGAAATTATTTATTCCGACGTATGAGGGCTTGCCCCTATTAAGTCTTTAACATGTTTTTTATATTACCTTATTTTTGTTGATCATTTCACCAAATATATTTGGTTGTATCCACTCAAAAATAAATCAGATGTTTCAGTTATATTCCCACAATTCAAAGCTATTGTTGAAAAGTTTTTTAATTTACCTATTCTTGTGTTATACTCGTGTAATGGTGGAGAGTTTATCAAATTAAAAACTTTTTTATCTTCCAATGGCATATCACATTACACCACCCCACCACACATACCTGAACTCAATGCCACTGCAGAACGACGACACCGACATACAGTAGAAACAACACGTGCACTTTTGCATCATGCTGAACTACCCACTACATTTTGGTCATTTGCTTTTCGTACTGCATCATACTTAATAAATAGATTACCTACCCCAAATCTCAGTATGAAAACTCCACCAAACTCAACACAACCCTAACCATCTCCATTCATTTGGATGTCTTTGCTTCCCGTGGCTACGTCCTTACACTAGCAACAAACTCCAACCAAGATCAGTCCCGTGTATATTCATAGGTTACTCACATTCACAATATGCCTACCAATGCCTTGACCCCATCACCAACCGAATTTATACATCTAGACATGTCACCTTTCATGACAACCATTTCCCATATAAGCACCTAACCAAACCACCACCACCTCAAATAAATCCTCCAAACATCAACCACACTCCTCCACACTACATAATGCCTATCAAACCCATAACCAGTACCAATAATACCAATCCAAATCCCCCAGAATCACAACCATCAGAAATCCTTCAAGAAGCACCCTTGAGTTCAGACACTTCATCAGGTAATGAAATTCAATCTCAACCTCCTCATCATGATGAAAATTATGAAGCTAACCAAAATGCAACCAACACTAGTGAGTATCATGTCCGAACTAGATCCAAAAACAATATATTCAAGCCAAAAGTGTTCAATGTCACCAATTATCCTTTACCTGAGAATCTTGAACCATCAAATGTGAGACAAGCCATGCAAATCCCACATTGGAGACAAGCAATATCTGAAGAATTTGATGCATTGATTCGTAATGGTACTTGGTCCTTAGTACCACCACCATGAGGCCAAAACATAGTTGATTGTAAATGGTTATTTCGCATCAAAAGAAATCCAGATGGCTCAATCTCTTGATATAAGGCAAGATTAGTTGCCAAAGGGTTAACACAATGCCCGGGTGTAGATTTTAAAGAAACATTTGCACCAGTAGTGAGGCCTCAAACAATTAAGCTCATCCTCACTATTGCACTTGGAAATGCTTGGCCTATGCATCAGCTTGACGTCAACACCGCATTCCTCCAAGGTTCTCTCAAAGAAGAAGTGTTCATGGCTCAACCACCAGGTATGAAAGATCAACAACACCCTCAATATGTTTGTAAACTTCACAAGGCAATATATGGTTTGAGACAAGCACCGAGAACATGGCATGATGCACTCAAATCTTTCACTACCTCACACAGTTTTCATACGAGCCAAAACGATCCTTCATTGTTCATATATGATTCAGGGTCTATCTTAGCTTACTTCCTTGTATATGTTAATGATTTATTACTCACGGGTAATGATGCCAACTTCCTTACAAGCTTCATTACATCTCTATCAAATAAGTTCTCACTTAAGAACATGGGAACTCCTCACCATTTTTTGGGAATTGAATTCATCCCCATGGCTGCAGGCATGTTTCTATCTCAACATAAATTCATTCGTGACATTCTTGAAAAATTTAAAATGGAAGGAACCAAACCGTCTCCCACACCTCTGTCCCAAACAGCCACCCTAAGCTTGCATGATGGAACCCCAGGAACAGACTCCACACATTACAGGAAAATCCTTGGATCACTTCAATACTTAAATCTTACAAGGCCTGATCTATCCTTTGCAATCAACAAACTCTCACAGTTTATGCATAAGCCTACCACCTTGCATCTTCAACAATTAACTATGGTATTTTATTGCGCAAACCAAGTTCTCTCAACCTACTTGCTTACACTGACGCAGATTGGGGTGGTAATGCAGATGATCGAACTTCAACCTCAGCATACCTAATCTTTTTTGGTGGAAATCCTATCTCATGGACATCCAAAAAGCAAAGATCAGTAGCTAGATCATCTACTGAGGCAGAATACCGTGCGGTAGCAACAGGAGCAACCGAGCTTATGTGGCTCCTCAAATTATTGCAAGAATTACGGGTACCAATTCAGCAACCTCCACGCATTTTATGTGATAGTATAGGAGCAATATATTTGTGCTCAAATCCCGTCTTTCATACTAGGATGAAGCACATATCTATGGATTACCATTTTGTTAGAGAACAAGTCCAAGCAAGAACTCTACATGTTTCTCATGTATCCACAAAGGATCAACTAGCTGACATTCTCACAAAACCTCTTGCAACAAAGTCATTCAAAGAACTGATCTCCAAGATGCAAGTTATTGATGGAAACTTGCTCTTGAGGGGGCGCATTGGAGCATCCTGACACGTTGTATATCAATGTTGCACTTAGTCAAACTAAATCCCATATTCTTAGGCTAAATTATATCAACTCTTTGATTTGTATTAGATATACACAATGGTCAATGGTTGCAAATATCTGAACATTTAATTATTGTAATTACCTTTAATTATCTTACAAATAGTTAAGGGATATTCTCCCTATTTATGTATATCATTCACGATCAATAAAATACAACAACAATTGTGTGCTTTGTTTACTTGTTTACCTAGAACATGCAAAAAAAAAATGGAAAATTCTGTAGGTTACAAAACATTAATGACTCATTATGCCAAAGAAAAACGCTTTCTATTTCTCTTCATTCACTCATAATTCATCAGCTTGAAAGAGTTTTATGTCTTACTTGGTTTCTCACTCAGCTGTACACATCTTGAGTATCCTGTAAACAAGGATTATGTACCATATTATGTTGCTTCAAGGCATCAAATTAATCTGAATCTCAAGTAATCCCTACAATTACTGCCTCCAATGTCTAAGGGATTCAGGGTTCATGATGAAAATAGAATACAAATAAGGCACTGATGTAAATGAATCAATGATAAAATAAATTTAGCTATATTGCTTCCGTTTACTTTCTTCGTTCTATTTTTTTTATGCTTACTTTCTTCGTTCTAGAATTTGAACAATAAAAAAGTTATGTAATATTGGAATTTTTTCGTTTAAGTCTTTCATTTTACTGCCCCTATGATGTCAATTTCCTTCTTAGACTATCAGAATACCCGTACATACGGGCATTTTTGTGTGTGTTCGTAATATACAATAAGTTATATTGTTAGTTAAAAAAGATAGTAATTAACACTTCTTCAAAAAAAAACAAAAAGATAGTAATTAACATTGTTTATAATATTGATAAAACTTAGTTAAAAATTGTTTATTAAGTATAATTTATTTATACCATAAAAATATATAGTCCCTTGAATACAAAAAAAAAAACTTAAAAAGTATAGATAAGTGGAAAAATGCCATGAGTTTTTGCATAACTTTTTTGTTTGTGCCTTTTATGGATGGACCTTTCTTTAGTTCTGTTTTATTTTTAATGGCTGAAAAATATGATTTATTTGTTTATGTTATATATCATTTGGATTTAAGGAAAAATGAATGAGATTGGAGTTGAAGTGAATGGTACTGAATTAGGGAATGTTCAAAATCTCGATGTTCATTATTGGAAGCCTGCTTCTATTTTGGATGGAAACAATGTTTTAGTTAGTGGCATTTACCAATCATTTTTTGTTGCTTTCATGTTGTTAAGTTGTTGTTGATTAATTATAATTTGTATGATTTCTTGACAAATCTATTGTAGCATTTTCCTCGACGTGTTGCTGAGAATGATTTGTATATCAATCAATCTAAAATTCTCCTTTTTGATGAAGAAACTAGTAAATCTTATGACTGTGATGTTCACACTGCGTCAAAAATCATGTATCAGAAATACATAGGAAGAGGATGGTACGACTTTGGTCTTGAAAAGGGCCTAAAAGTTGGCGATGTTATTTTGTTCACGGTCAATAATCCTCCTAATAGGATGTACACTACCGTCGTTAAATATGGCTGATTCTATGATCGAATGTGGTGGCTCAAGGTTGTTTGTATGATTGTCTATTTGTAATCTAATATTTAAGTTGAGGAAAGTTTGGCCAAAATATTATTGTCGTATTTATTAAAGTTAAATTTTAATTGTTTTTATGTTAAGTTCGGTTAATGGTTGAAGTGATGAATTGAAGTTTATGTTAAACTATCTACGTTGAATATATAGTTTACATTTTCTAATATTATAATAAAAAATAATAATATTTAACCGTATTTTAATGAAACCCGTGCAACGCACGGGTTGAATACCTAGTATTAATCGATATCATGGTTCGATCGACTAAATCATGTTTGAACAAGTTAATTAATTAATTAACTAATAAAAAATAAATATACTCATCTAAATACTCTTATAGGCCAAGTACCTTATTATTTATCATTGTTTTTAAAACCCACAAATTTATTTAATCTACTAAACGACTTTGTTGTTTTTCTATCCTCTCTCTCCCGATTCAATCCTATAAAACAATTTCCCTCTATCTATCTATCATAATTCTGAGTCTTTCCCATAAACATATGTATGTAAAAAAAACAAATATTAGGAGAAGGTAGGTGTGGCTATAGCCACATCTTGCCTTACGCTGGATCCGCCACTGGACACCATTTCCTAATTAAAGAACAAATTTATTCTATAAACGTGATAAAATACTTTATATATGTTTTTATGAGAAACTATTTAAACAATCTTTTCATTCAATATTTTTAGGAACAAGACCGTAATAATTTAGGAGAGGGGGTATTTCAGACTAATGTACAACTTTGTGTGGGTGATTGTGGTAATCATGAAGATGTGGATCATCTGTTCTTGAAATATGATTTTTTTCGGAAGAATTGATCATCAGTCTCGTATTGGATGTTATTGACACGGTAAATCTGACACGACTCTCGGATCATATACTTTAATTTGGAGTTTTAGGAGGATTTTCGAAGAATATACGTTTAACTTTGCATCTAATTTGGCTTTCACACGTTTGGATTATTTGGAAAGAAAAAAATACTCAAATTTTCCAGCAAAAGGAGGAAACTTAACAACATTTACTTGAGAATATTGAGTTTCGGCCTTTTTGGTGGTCGAAAGCAAAATAACCTACTTTCGCTCGATTACGTGATTTATCTAATATTACATTGTAATTGTTTAAACCTTTTCCAAGTGTTTTTTCTTACACTTCTTGTGTTAGAAGAACTTGACGGTTTGATTAATATATTTTATTTTGCCTTGTTGGAAAGTTAAAAATAAAACCTTAACAGTCTCTATATTATTTCCTCTAAAATCTAATAAAGCCCGTATTAGGAATTATATATAAGTTATTATAACCCAAAATCGTCCCATGTATTGTGAATTGCTTAGAATTTGTCTTGATTTCTTATGGTACTGTGTACAATCCATGTTTTTTTAATGTTCGATTTTTTATGTTACAATTTATTTTGAAGTTATAAGCATTTTTATATATTTTAAAGAATTAATATTGCTTTTATTAATAACTAGCAGAAAGACGGGCACGCTAACGCATGTGATTATTTTATTATGTTTGTTTGTATAATTTTGATTAAATTTTTTAAAATTTAAAATATTAATTGAAATTATTGATATATTGATTTATAAACAAAATATTGTCAAGGCATATAACAAAATTGTTTTTGAACTCAACATATTTTACTTTTCCTGCATATAAAATTAAGATAAAATAATGATCATTTATTGTTTATTCTAATAGTAATTAGTAACATCATAACATAAATGTATAAATGATGTGTTATGTAAAAGAAACATTGTTATGATTGCGATAAAAGAATATCTTTAAAAACTATATTTTTCGTAAAGTCTTCATCTCCTCCTTCTATTTTCCCTTATTTAATGAGAATTTTTGTTGAATTTTGAGAAACTCCTCTTGATAAAGCTACATATATTTGACGATGGCTAAAAACTTGTCGTGGAAGATAGATTCCGACATTGGGAATGGTCTGCCCTTGTGACTTATTTATGGTAATAGCAAAACTTAGTCTAACGCGGAAAACTGTTTTCTACTAAGCACAAAGGGAAGTCCTTAACTCGCATTTGTGTTTAATTTAATTATGGGCAAGAATGCTCTTTTTCCAGCATCGCTTCCTGTTAGGATTTCCACACCAACATATTCTTAAATAAACCACGATATAACAATCGTGTCCCTTTACACAGGCCATATCTAGGGTCTATGTATGCTATCGTCGATAAATGGGACTGATTCTATGATCGAATGTGGTGGCTCAAAGTTGTTTGTATGATTGTCTATTTTTAATCTAATATTTAAGTTGAGGAAGGTTTGGCCAAAATATTATTGTCCTATTTATTAAATTATTAAAGTTAAATTTTAATTGTTTTTATGTTAAATTTAGTTAATGGTTGAAGTGATGAATTGAAGTTTATGTTAAACTATCTATGTTGAATGTATAGTTTACATTTTCTAATAATAAAAATATTGTAATAAAAAATAATAATATTTAACCGTATTTTAATGAAACTCGTGCAAAACACGGGTTGAATACCTAGTAAAAACTTAAAAAATATAAAAATTGGTAAAATAAAACTTACTTTCAATTAATCAAATAGTAACGCGATCTTTTTAATTTATGAGACTTAAGTAATAATCAAGTGGCCATTTATTTGGTTTAGCTTCTCTATTATTTCTTAAACCTTCTTAGGTACTATAGAGTTCGGTTGAATATTGGTATATAGTGCTGGACAACGAATCCGTATCCACTCGCAAATCGAAAAATTTGTCCAACCCGTCACTGCTTCGGGTGGGTCAAAACGAGCAACATGTGCAAAAATGGTGAAAAATGGTTAGGGATGAGCAGGGGTGGACCTAGACTTTCGATATTGGTGTGGCTAAAATATCAAAGAAACTATATATATTAACAAAGCGAATTAGTTACATGGTGTAGTAAATCCGCAAGTGCACGGTTTACCGCTGTAGTAATAAAAGATATCGTTCTAACATGGAGTTATGAATTCGATTCACTTTTAATAATGATTAGATGAGAGTTTCAAAGGTTAAAAGTTGGGATTTTAACGGTTTTAAAACAATAATAATAAAAACGCCTTGGGATTATTGGTTCATCTTGGCGACAAATCCTTCACAAACCAAACTCTAAACATAGAATCTTACGTTGGACCTATTTTCTAAAGACAAGTTTCTCTTTGTCTTTTCATATCTCCTTTCAGTCTCAATGAATGTATTTCAATAGCAACCACGCCTATTCTCATGGTTGATTGCTATTTAACCCCTTTAAGTACGAAACTTTATTGTCTCAAGGTTTGCTAGACTATTCTCATGTTTCGCAATCCTTGTCTAATTTCACTTGTTCCAATATCAAAACATCATCTTTCGATCCTTCGCTTGATATTTGTGATGATGAAATAACAACTATTAAACTTCACCTTTCGGTCCTTCGAACTTCACCTTTCGGTCCTACGATTAATACTTGTTATTCCAATAGAAAAACGGTGAAATAGATTAGAAAATAGATTTACATAAGATTAGGGTTCTAGGCTTGGTTTGATAGGGATTAGTTCATTAGACTCATCCAACAATCCCAAGACAAAGAAGTCTACTCACTCATGTTTATTGTAGACATAGAGAAGAAGAAGAAGAACATAAAAATAAATAAGAATAAAATAAAGGAGAACTTTTATTCAAAGAAACAATTGTCACTAATAATTTTCAAGAACAAAAGATGAATTGATATGTCTAGTGGCTGGTCTATTTATAGCCTAAAACTAACTTAAGCCCCAAGAAATAAATCACTAGAATGTTCCACAAGGCAACCCATGGGCTGTAGGTCAGAAATATAACTAAAAAGGCAGCTAGAACCTTGGCATGGTCGTGCCACCACAGACCGTGCCAACCTTGTAACAAAAGCAGCAAAAGGGGATGGCACCATCGAGCACGGCCGACCACCACAGGCACGGGCCGTGCCAAGCTCTCTGGTGTATGGCTTCTTTGAAAAACTTTGGAGGCACGACTACGCCAAGTTGTTAGGCATGGCCGTGCCTGATATTTTTGCACAGGATATTTATATTTTTGTCTTCAATTAGCTCCAAATCATGCTCTAGATCCTTTTATCCTTAAATCGTGCTCCAAAACCCTTTCTTTTGCTCAAATACTCAATCTTTCACCATATTTGTTCCTGAAATCAAATAACAAGCAATTGAAGTAAAATAGTTCTTGAAAGTAAATAAAAACACATAAAATCTAAATAAAATAAACTAAAATAACCACTAAAAAACACTAGTTCTTGACTTATCAAACTCCCCCATACTTGAATCTTTGCTTGTCCTCAAGTAAAAGGCATAAACATTAGCAACGTAAACGAAATTTAACATATGACAACACAATTAAAACTCTTGTCTCCTCCAAGGCTTTGTTCTAAGCATACACTAGTCACAACTTCAAGCATTTCTCATGAACCTATTCAACCCAACAACAAGTCTCAAGTGAGTGTGTGTCTGTGTAGTCCAGCTTTTTCTTGCTCCTGTGTAAGAGATATTATGAGGAAACAAGTTCTAACCTTAACACTAAACCAACTAAGAGTCAATGGTGCTTCCTATATACGTACATAACATTTAAACACTTTTGAGGAACTGCATAATTTTTATTGATATTTGGAGACAACTTCTTCACGTGGGAAGCCAGGTAGGGAAGCTCCTGCCCTCCAGAGTCAATGGTGCCCCCTATATAAGTATTTTTTCTGACCCCTTTTTGATAAGTGAGAAGGAACATAAGATATTTTTGGTTTCAGGATAACAACATCTTCACGTGGGAAGTTAGGTAGTGCAGCTCCTGCCCCAGAGTCAATGATCTTCCCTAAAAACAAAAATAAAGAAAGAAAGACATTAAACCGTGGGTTGTCTCCCACACAACGCTCTTTTACCGTCACTAGCTTGATGAAAAGGAGGAACTTGTTGCTCAATCTGGGTTACGTGGACCCTTGTGTGCAGATAATGCTAGAGAACATTCTTTCACACAAAGATCAATCACATCAATCATACATCATGAATCAAATATAGAGGGACCCTTCATCAAATTGGTAATTTCAAACTCTACCTTCTCATCACCTACATGAAAAACTATCTTACCATTCTTAACATACAACACCCGCAGTAGCGAGGAATGGCCTTCCTAGAAGGATTGGAATTTCAGAATCCTCTTCGATGTCTACTACCACAAAATCCGTCGGGATATAAATTTTTCTCACCTTAATGGGATATCCTCAAGAACTCCGGCCGGATAGATAATGGAACGATTGACCAACTGCAAGGTTATCTTAGTGGTTTCAAATCACCTTTCCCAATCCTCTTAAAGAGGGACAAGGGTAACAAGCTAACACTAGTCCCTAGATCACACATGGCTTTCTCAATGGTTTCCTTCCCAATCACACAAGGGATGGAAAAACTATCTAGATCTTTGAGTTTTGGAGGCAATTTCTTTTGTATGACAGCACTACATTCTCTTGTTAGAGCAATTGTCTCATTGTCCTCTATTTTTCTTTTCTTTTATAAAATATCTTTAAATTTTTTTGCATAGAGAGGCATTTGAGACAAAGCTTCAGTAAAAGGAATATTAATGTATATTTTTTCAGCATGTCTGCAAACTTTTTAAGCTGCATATCCAGGTGAGGTTTAGTAAGCCTTTGTGGAAAAGTAATTTTTGGCTTATAAGGTGTTGAGAGAATTGGCTTCTCACTCTCTCCTACGACTTTCTCACTTGTGGCTTTTCACTCTCTATCTCACCCTCAATTGTCTTGGATTTCACAATGGGGTCCTCTAATTGCTTACCATCCCTAAGTGTAATAGCATTTATCTGGCCTTTGGGGTTGGTTTCAGTTTGGCCCGGAAAGACTTCGGAGGTTTGAGAGGAAGTAGCTACTTGTTGGGCTACTTGAGAGATTTGAGTCTAGCATTTTATTGTGAGTAGCAATGGAGTCCACTTTTGATGCAAGTTTGACGAGAGAGTCATTCAAAAATCCAGCTTGGTTTTTAAGTTCTTGGAATTTTTGTTCATTAAAGCTCCACCTGCAGCTGCATCAACATTCATTTTTGTGATTATTAGCCACTTCTTTAAACCATGATGGGGGAAAAGACTAAACATTTCTTTGAAACGCTCCAACGCATCTGATGAGTCAATAATTAGTGTTTTTAATATATTATTTGAGTCCGTTTTATTTAGATTTGATTTCGTTTAATTTAATATTATTTCCTTTTTAGAACTATTTTACTTCAATTGCAAGTTATTATATTTCAGGAACAAATAATTGATAGATAGAGTCTTGGAGCAAAAGAAAGAGGATTAGGAGCTGATTTGGGATGAAAATACGAAAATATGGGACAAAAATATGTCACCCCCAAGTCAAGAACTTGGCACGGCCCGTGCCACTAGCAGCACGGCCGTGCCTACCATCAGGATACTCTTTTGCTGCTTCTGCTTCATGGACAAGCTACCTATTAGTTTACTTCTGACCTAAAAGCCCGTGGTTTCTAGTGGAACATTCTAGTGTTATATTTCTTAGAGCTTAAGTCATTGTAAACTATAAATAGAGTAGCTAGCTATCACAACAATTCATCTTTTGTTCTTGGAATTCAATAGTGACAATTGTCTTTCTTAATAAAAGTTCTTCTTTTACTTTCTTGTTATTTA
>Ga0315914_1004079_pt1 | contig 21909 bp, 24 predicted proteins | sample MpolenodulesMG_FD_203920 | JGI IMG/M metagenome (GOLD analysis project Ga0315914, IMG submission 203920) | Medicago polymorpha root nodule microbial communities from Los Angeles, California, United States - elongated nodules | ecosystem: Host-associated > Plants > Roots > Nodule | place: USA...
TGGTCTGTTTCTTCTGATTTATAAAAAAAATTGTTATGATTTTTTTACTGTTGTTTATGTAGCCTTCTATTCCTTCCTTTGTTCTCTTTTCGGGGGTGAGGCGGGTTTGTTTGTTTTGGGAAGCAGTATCTAGTCTCCTCAATCAGTAACTTTCGTCGAACAAGTTATTCCTCCAAAGTTTGGCAAGGAGATTTATGATTATGTTTGGGATGGTGAATTTGATTGAATTTGAAAAGATACTTGTTAATTTTTTTTTTAAGTTGAAGTATACTTTTTGCTTCATAATTTTAGATGAAAACTTGTTTGACAATTTTTCTCTTTTCTATTTCTCTTATACTAAATACTATATTTATACTCTACTTCTAACATCTTTCTCTCTTCTCATACTCTCTCCTATCTACTTCTCTCTCTTCTAAACCAAACACGAAAACTAGCTGCCATTAAGATATGGTGGAAGACGGCAGGGAAGTAAAAGAGATTTAAGGAGGCAAGTTACTGATCAATCGCCATTGGTGCTGACTCTAGCCAAGAAGCTTTCACAAATTTTGATTCAGAGATGGGATAGCACTCATGTAATGGCAATACTTAAAATAGATGATACTAACTCTGTCCTTTTTTACAAGCCTTTTTGGTGTATATTTGTATACAATTTCGAGGTTTTATTTTATTTAGAAAAGCCTTGAAAACCTATAGTAAAAGATAAATTTCGCGATTTAATAGAGAAAAAGAGTTATCTATGTTGAGTTGACACCAATCAAAATCATTCATTTATCTTTCATCATTTATATTATAGATATAACATAAATAGTGAAAGACAAATAAATGATTTTGATTGACGTCAACTCATAATGAACGGCTCTGTGTTTGGATCTGCTTTGGTTTTTGTTTTCGGTTTTTTAGCTGTTGTGGCAGGTTTTTTATTTGCTGTTCGGTTTTTAGGGATGGACTGTGTATAGTTCTGTTTTTTGATGTCCTGTAATTGTATTTCCTCCCTGTTGTCGTGCTGTCCTTTTCTGCTTCCTCCCTTCTGCTGCTGTGTTTTCCTGTATGCAGGGGGAATCCGGATTGAGTGACTTTTGGGTGGGAAAAGTCACATAACTTTGAGGAAATAATGACCGTAGGATTAATCCTATGCTTCAGATCTTGACAAGTGCTCAACTTTTTTCTTTTAGTTAAATTAAATGAAATCAGATTTGAGAAGAAACCACTCATCAAACCTATATCTCGACCCATTTTTTCTTCCTCGACCCGCTACCTTCAATCCACCGCTTCACCGCCGTTGTACTCATTGCCGCCACTCTCGCCGCGGTCAATGGTTGATTTCATTTTCCTTTTCGATTGATTTCGTGTTTAGAGTTTAAACAAAACTCTTAGTAATGGGTATGTTTAAGAAATTGGGTATGGCTGGTGTATTTTAGAAATGTTTTTCTGGCTTTCTGTTTTGCCTTGCAACACCACAAGAAGAATCATCCATGTGACAGTAAAAACAAATCTTCCGTTAACCGCTGTCGTGCTCGTCATGCGTCGCCTCTCTCGCCGCGCTGCCGTCCTGTTCAGAAAGCCAAGATACAAATTGGTGGTGTTGAAAGCCAAGAACATAAACCCAGAACCACATATGCATGGGGTTGTTTCCTCTTGGCATTTGTCAACTAAATACACATATGAAAGTCAAAATTCAGAACCAGTATAATTGGAACACGCTTATCAAATGAACCATCAATTGAAAATTATCCCCAATCTTCTCACTGTAAAAATATGAAAACAAATCGTGGAACATGGAAGAGAAGAAAGAATCAACTAAAAAACAGGACGGCAGGTTTGGTGTGGTGGGTACATCACAAATCTGAGAGCAGGATGACGGCGCACGACGGTCGACGGAGGTCAGAAGGCGGCGGTTTGTAGTAGAGGCGATGGGTCATGAATATGGGTACTGGGTTGTGAATTGGGTCTTTTGGTTTTTGTTTTTTAACACAAAACAGTTGGGACATGTGTCAAAATTTGCACCATGAGATCAATCCAACGGTCATTTTTTCCCAAAGGCATGTGACTTTTCCCGCCCAAAAGTCACTCAATCCGGATCCACGCAGGGGAGGTTTTTGGTTGTAACAGCTTGCCAATTGCACTTCTTGTGCTGGCTTTTCATTATATATATGCCGATTTAAAAAAAAAACTCATAATGAGTAACTCTAACTACCTTTTGTTGATGGGTAATATAAATTTGCCAAAATAAAAAGATGTAAATTCCGCTATGTATACCAGTGGACCCTCCATTTACCCACCTACATGAAATGCATGATCTGAGAAACTGAGACACGGGTGCAATCAAAGGAGTAAGGATCTTCTTTGTTGATTACGTATTAAAAGAAGCTATCCATAGAGACTTCTTACACTGCTTCACATCTGGCCAAGGATAAAATAGATGCAACCACTTTGGCCAAACTATGTAGTAACAGTGAGATATAACTGTGGAAACTAAAAATGCCTATAACTATTTTTTTTTTCTTTTTCCCTCAAAAAGTAGGTGCAAATGAGTATGGCATTTGCAAAATTTCACCCAACCCTTCTAACCTTAGGTACTCCTTTTTATCCAACATCCTTTCTTGCTCCAACACTTCTACCATCCAAAATGCCAAAGAAATAACTCCAAAAGAATAACATCCTATGACCTAAGAATTCAAGGGTGGTTAAACCAGGGTCCTACTGCACCATTCACATGTCCGTTGCTATGGATCCCTACGCCATTTGGGATGACTGAGGGAGGGAGTCCCACAGACCCTGCAGGATATAATCCATGGCTGTGAGGGAGAGCATGAGGACTCAAGAGAGGACTCCCTGCTGGACTACCTTTTCGTTGTTGAAGGGCATGGATCTGCCTTAGGCCCTCTTCATGAATACGTGATATTGTTTCCAACTCTTTCATTGATAGAGCCTCCAGACCAGCACCATATAATGGGGCATGTCGTGACATTTCCTCCTGGAGCGAGGCCTCAAGGGTGTGAATATATTGCTGCAAAAGAAAAACAAGGCATTAACCAACCAAATTAATCTCTGGAATATGATCATAAAGACCAATACTTTGCACATACAAGAAAACAACATACAACAACATCAATGTTCAAAGATAAAAATAGACATTGTACATCAATCTTGCCCGTAAAACAAAATACTACTACAAGATGATTTCCAACACAACTTTTGAGCTACAGAACTTTAGGCAAAAGAATGAAGCAGTCCAGCACCAATAGTTAAAACCTGCTTAATATTAATAATACCCAGTTGAACTCATGCACATGCATATCTTACTATGATTTCAAGGTCGCCCAACAAAAAATGTTCATCATCTAACTAAGCTTTTAAGAATGGCAGCCAGCAATAAAATTGCAGACAAAGCTAGCTAGTTAAAATTCAACAGATATGAAAAGTACATATAAATAACACATGCAGAAAGTACAATCTCTATGTCAAGACAAACCTGGCAGGCCTGCAACTTTGATTCCATGCCATCAATATATGCTTCGCACCTAGCAACCTGCTCTTCCTTTTCCTGCTTTTCTCCCTCGGTTTGTCCAACTGTTTGAGTCAATCTACGAACTTCATCCTCAAGTGATTGCCGGATTTCTTCCCGAGTCACGTTTTCTGTTGCAAATCGTTTCAATTCTTCATCAAATCTCTTGCGTGCAGCTTCAGCATTCTTCAATCTTTCAGCAAGTGCATTTTTCTCCTTGACCACTTTCTGTAAAAAAAAACAAAGATTACATCAATTTTGAACTTGCCCTGTTCAAGACATAACGGAAAACTAGTTAATAGTTATCAATTCAGAGCCGAAAGTGATGTGCAGCCTCCGTCCACAGGTACACCATTTTCAAGATTTCTGTGAGCTGCCGGAAAATAGATGAATATCTTTTCTATGTTAATATTTCAAGTCTCGCTATATCTTCAGATCCAGTAAAGAGATTGTTGATGCCAATTGACAGGCAAGTAAAAAAGATTGAATAATCAATCGCATTATTTTCCTCAGGGTTTGTTTGGTTGGAGAGAAATGCAGCAGTGTTTGGTTCAATTGTTTGGAGAGGAAAGGAGGGTTGCAAACTCCCTCACCGGAAAATTTTAGCTACCCTCGGAAAATGGAGGGATGTGGAGGATAGACAGGATGTGTAATAAAATCTTAGAAGTATTGACTAAAATATTATTGCATTGAATGCCAGATGAAACGTTATAACTTAAAAGTGTTTAAAATATAAATTAGCACTTTTCCTTCTTTAAAGTCCCTCTCCTTCTCTCCTCTCAATCAAACATGATATCTCATTAAAAAAAACCTCCCCTAATTTGAACCAAACAGACCCTCAAAGTAATTTGCTGATGAAAAAACTCTGATTATAAAATATATGGCCAGTCCATAGTCCAGAGAAGGAAAAAAGAGTTGCACTAGGCTAAAGATTTAATAAAAAAAATAGATTTATGAAAAAACTCGGATTGTACAAACTCTGATTATACAATATATGGCCAATCCTCATATTGATAATTTGATTTGTGATTTAAACGATGGCTCGGAAAATATATTGGCTAAAGATTTAAGTCAAGGACCAAAAGGGCAACCCGGTGCACTAAAGCTCCCGCATACGCAGGGTTCGGGAGAGGGTCCCACCATTTGGTGTATTGTACGCAGCCTTACCCTGTTTTTACACAAGAGGCTATTTCCAAGACTTGAACCCGTGACCTTTCAGTCACATGACAACAACTTTACCAGTTGCGCCAAGGTTACCCCTCTCAAAAAAATTAAACAATTAAGTGGAGTATGAAGACCCAGGAATGACATGCACCCTAATATGCCGCTTCACACAAAAGCACTTTGGCCTTGAAGAGTGGACAAGGCATAAGCACACACTCAGACTGTGCTGAATTGAATTTTAGTAAGAAGAATGAAGATAGGAAGGAGTTTAATTCTATATACTAAAAACCAAGTACAAACAAATGGCTGAAAACATCTTCCAGGAATTGGCAAAAACAATGCATGAATATTAGATTGCCAATATCAGAGTTTAAGTAAAGGATGAAAAGAGGTGGAAAATAAAGCATTGGTGCAGTCAGATAAAGCAAGGGCAGAACAGTAATTGGATGTTGAAGCACCACTATAAAAGCTGTGGTCCTCCATAACCGAGTATAAAGATGCATTGGTTTTTTAAACCTTAACCTACATCCACAAACCCCTGCCGCAGCAAAAATTAACTGCAATTTACTATTTTGTATTCGATGCAGGCTCATAAAAGATTTAATTATAATCTGCACGATCTGGACAGAATCTAGGAACAAGAACGGAAATATTTACTGAAGAATGAACAACACTTTTTCCTACCCTACCAAAACAATGTCCTTGTATCGCCCCAATCGTTGCCTGTTTATTCTACTATTACTATTCCTTACCCTGTATAACGAAATATGCAATAAAATCAGTTAGCAGTCATGCATAATCATCCCTCCCAGCTCACATAACCAAGGTAGTCAAAATTGCAATCCAACACGTGGGATCGAACGATTTTGCAAGATCTTGCTACCTCTTGGCGTGCTGGAGAATGAATCGGAATTTGGTGGGCACGGCCAGGATCGCCACAGAACATTGTAGGAACGGTGGAATCGTGTTATTCATTGATTCAGGTTATCTTCCTTGAAATTCCAGGTTATCTACCTCTTTTTTTACACTTTTTTTATCTATTATTATTCCCTGAACGGTTCATATCTCTCATTAAAGCAATTAATTATTTAGTTGAAATAAAAACCCAATTAATTATGGAAAATCTATCCAATACACCCATAATAAATCAAGGAACCTTACCAGCGCAATTCACCCAAATTCATAGCACACTGCTCCCTCTCAAGTTAGTTTAAATACTCTGTTTTTTCAATAATTAATAGCTGGTCTGTTTTTTATTCTTTCAATAACGTGATTTTAAAAAAACATACACAATAATATTAATAATAAAAGAAAATATTTGATGTTATATTAATTGTTAATTAATAAGTATACAATTTATTTGTTTACTGATCAAGTGATTATAGTTCTTTTCAACCTATATTATATTTTATGCGTGTCAGTGTGTGTGTATACATACATATATTTTTTTTTTATGCACATACATGAACTTATACGCATATATGTCAGTTTGTGAATTTGGTTGGATCTTACGATCCATGTTACAATCCTCCATCCCCGATCTTGCCTAGGATCTCGACTCTGACTACCTTGCATATAACCTCCAAATAGGGGGGCTGCTAACATAAACATTGTAAGCAGCACACACAGTTGCATATGATGCAGTGTTTAACAGCAGCATAGATTAATACTTATTTTTCTACCGTGTAGGAACAGATGCGCTTTTTGTTTAAAAAATTAATACCTTTAGTTCATCACGTTTCCGAGACTTCAACTGAGAAAGTTGTGCCTCTGCATCATGCAAACGATCATGAAGAACTTTCTTCTCTGAAGAGAGCTTTAGTATTTCATCATCCCGCTCTGAGCGATGCCATTCAAGTTGACTCTCAATTTCTTGAATGTGTTCTGCTAGTTCCTTCTTTTCCCGAGAAAACCGATCTACCTCAGCCTTCATTTCGGACTGTTGCATCATGAAATCCATCAGAAGTGAATTCTCCAGTATATGAGGTAATCAGAATAAATTATCAACCAAGACAGATGAAATACCTTGAGACGATTGTTTGTGGCCTCGGATTCACTCAGCTTTTGTGATAGAATAGCTTTTTCACTAGCCATATTAGAAATATCAGTTTTGCTTTCTTCACGAATGTGAATAATTTCATCTTCACTAGCACATAACTGGTGCCACAAAGCAGCACGATCAACATTTGCAAGTTCTGCAACTCCACGCATCATACTCAAGACAGGCCTAATATACTCTTGTTCCTCACAGACCAAAGTAACTAAGATATCCAAATCAAAATCTACTTCGCGGCCATTATCAGTAGTGCTGGTAGCACGGTCAACGAGCCTCTTCAGCATCCTCCCCCGATAAGATTCATTAGCATACCATCTAAAGATTATCATATACAGCAATTTCACAAATTCTTTCACACATAGGTCCCTGGAGAGGGCCAAAGTTTCAGCAAGACCGAGAACTGATGTAAAATCATCCCTCTGAACTCCAAATTGCTCACAGGCATCTTCCTCTGGGGCACCATCTGAATGTTGAAAATTTCCCGTTCTGGCATTATTGTTCAATCTTTGGGAAAAAAGACTTTCCAATACCAGGGCTACAGACTGAGCACCTATTGCACCTCGAGCTACAGCTCTCTCAAATGTTTGAGAAGCTTCAACAACAAGACAGGGTATAGATAACATTTCTAACAGTATGTAAATATCAGAAAAATGACGACTGGCACGAAAAGCCTGCTCATCAATCATGTGCAGTCCAGTAGCAGCAGTGCCATGTTCACCAAATAAGAAAATCCCGCATGGCAGAGCTGTGCAACTTTCACCATAATCCTCATCACAATCAATATCCCTCAGTATGGTTTCAGCAACGTCCCCCCAACTATTTATAGTCTTGCTCAAAAAGTCAAGGACACAAGGCGACACATCAAGACCTAAACTTTTCAGCCTGACACGAACAGTCCTAACCTACATACAAGGGAAAAAATAATGTTACAATTACAAATGCTTCATAAATTATCTTGGAATTGGAAACAGTACAAAGTATAAGATTTTGTTTTTGATGCATTGTGGATGTAAGCTTTTTAACGCTATCATCCAATCTTGTCTTGACATCGCATTAAATGAGTTTGTTCGGATATATTAATAACATGAGATGCCAATTGACAAACTCATGTAACATGGCAAAACATTATTAGAAAATCATATAAAACTATATTGCATTGACAATGCAATTAAGCAACTAAATTAAACTCTAAGTAATTAAAGAGGCACAGAGCAATTTCCAATTATCTTCGAGCTTACTGCTTCAGGGAGGTGTTGACATTGAGATGCTGCTTTGAATATAAAATCTATTGTCGCAACCAGGGGTTCATCATTTGAATCCGCCAAAAGCTCAAATGATTGAAACAGAATGCGCTCCCACACTTCACTACCACACTCCAGTTGACTAAGAGCCCCAAAAACCTAAGAAATAAAATATCCATTAATAGTAGAAAAACAATGCAACCATAATCAAGTTGGTAGAGGTGGCAATGCAGCCAAAGTGAATATAAAATTGTGTTCCCCGGGCATTAAATGCATATGATAAAACAATTCAAATAAGACATTTGAGTATGGAATAAATAGATTGTCTCACAGGTATTCGTAAAGCAGGTTCTGCATCTGGCTGTTGAAGGCGCTCAATAAGTGCATATGCAGCCAGTGGATGTTCTGACTGCTCAACCAACTTGGGTACCAAAGTAACAAGGTCAGCTTGCAAATGCTTAGGAGCTTTGTCCAATACAAGAGCAATTTTCTGTGCAGACTGAGGTCGTCGTCTTGGTTCTGGACAACCTTGTGGAACGGACCCATCCAAAGCTCTTAGTGAGTTTACAATCAAACCTAATAGCTCCTCAGACTGATCTGGCCACTTGGTCTGCAGTTCCAAATTCACACAATCAAAACCATGGGTATATTTAACAAAAGTTTAACCTTATGTATGCAGAATTGTACCTTTGACCGAAATGACGTATTTTCTGAAACAGTGGCACACGTTTCTGGTGGACAAATAGGCTGTCCAGGAAGAGCTTTTTCCTGAATACGATGCCCATTTAAATCAGAGCTTTGTACAGAAGACGTACTACAGCTTTCTTCGACAACAGAATCCAATCTCTCATGAACAAGAACTTGGGCAGATTCCACTGCTCTATTTTCATTATCACATTGAAGAGGACTAGCAGTTCCGCTGCTGTCTGGTGAAGGCTTAGAGCATTCATCAACAGAATCAGAAACAGGACCCGCTTCAGAAGGCTGGCAGCACTCAACCATTATATCTAATAGTAAATCAATGATTGCTTGCTGTAAGACTTTAACTCCCATTAGCATATTCATCAAACTTGGGGAAGACTCGTCGGCCTTGGTGGCCTTCTTCCCATCACAACTACCAGAGAGCTTTGTGGGTAGAAGCAAACGCTTTACTTTTGCAGGATCATCAAGATAAACCCGAAGTCCAGTCAGAAACCCAGCGATTGCACCAGCATCCATTAAAAGTTTCTCTCTTAAAGTAACCTGTGGCTGCGAAGGATTATCGCCATAAGTTAAATGAAATCCAGCTCTGGAGAGAAGATTTCTAAAAATATCTTCCTCATCTCCACTTATCCCTTCACTGTCTTCAGAGTCTATCAGTTCATCAGGATCGGTTGTCAATGCATCCTGATCATCCTCCGATGCAAAAACCTGTACAAGAAAGGTCAAATTATTAGGGCACATGCAACCTAACAATAAGAGCAATAAGAAGAATTACACTAGCAGCATCTGCACTAAAGTTCATAAAAAAAAGCTCTAAGTTCACAACATGTAAGATAAGAGGTACACATATAGTCATATTTTCTTTTCATAAAAGGCATAAATTATATCTTTTGGCTCGGGTATGGGATAGAAATATGCTTACAAGTTTTATTGTACATCAAGAAGTTCAATGGATGCAAAATTTTAATCAACTTCTGTAACTCGTGAGACACTAATCAGCTTGTTCCATGCATCTTATCAGCTAATAACAAGCAATTCCATGGAAGGGGCCATATTTCCTAACTTTCTTGTTCCAATCTTACCAGACATAATATAAGTCAGATGCAAAACCAGATATAATATGTTAAATTTGTGACATGTCAGAAGCAGAGGAGCCAGGATCCTCAAATAGTTACCATACCTTATATCTAAAGCCAAGAACGGTAATCCCATAGACAGTCGAAAGACATAAGGAAAAAAATAGGGCAAGACAGAGAACATTTGGTGTTTGTCTTTGTGTGTGTGTCTGTGTCAATTATTAATAGCAAATACAAGTAAAAGGCAATCCTGAAAGGACTAACCTCTAAGTCTGAAAAGTCAAACCAAGGGCAGCAATCCAATATTTCACACACAAAAACAACAGTGTCACGGAGAAGAAACCCTGCATCTGCTTCTAACATATCAGACACCTTCATGAATTGCAAAACAGAATTATTCCAAGTTTTTGTGCAGATAGAAGATTCTTTCCATACAGTCTTGGCTGGGTTTTTTTGATTCACAACAGCCATTCTGTATCTGACCCAGAAGTTCTTATCAGGATCACTACCGACAGCCTGGTCACTCTCCAAATAAATACATATGGTATCAAATGACTCATACACACCTGAGGGATTGAAACATAAGCTTTTAATCAAAGAACAATAATTCAAAGTTCGCAATCACTACAGCCAGTGGATAAAATGCAGGAGATAATATATGTGCCATAAAACACATACCAATTCGAAGCTCACATCCACCAGCCTGAAAGAATTTACTGAAGATTTTCCGAGTCTCCATTATTTCCTTAAAAGAAAGGAAATTCTCCACTTTCCATGTAAATGAACTTCTTTTCCCAGTACTATCAAGAAGGGAACTGCTGCTGTTTGACTCAGAATCCTGCTCAGTAAAATCCTGCATAATTGATGTCTCTTTCAATATAAGAACTTCGGCTGAGAAAATAACAGTGTCTTGGACAAGAAAACCTGAATCCTGATCAAATAGACTTGTAAGGGTCACGAATTCACGCCAACCCCAATCCTTTGCAGCTTTAGAGTAGCGGTTCTGAGATTCCTTGGTAACAGATTTGTCCTCCATCTTCTGGTTCACAACTGACAACCGATGACTAACAAAACAACTCCAATCACTTGAAGAATTTCTTGAGTCTGTAACTTCAAGAAACACTGAAAGGTGGCATGGTGGCTGAGACTGCCCTGATAGTATCAAAACCATATAAAACTTCATCAAAACCAAAACATAATTTCAATGTATTGGAATAATCTGAGTGCAAAAACTGGACTCATGCACTAATAAAGAAAATATAGATTATCGCCCATACTCACAAGGGGGCAGTTGCTACTTAGCATTGGTAGATATAAACTACAAGAGTAAAATATCAAACTGCATGAAATGTACAGAAGAAAAACTTATAAAATGTACCAATTATATGCTCCTAAACTTCCTCAACATAAACAAGAATTGTACCAAAATGCACAAAACAATATCATGTTATAATTTACTAACAAGACAGTAAATGGCATGCAGAGCAGGAAAAATGACACACCTCTGGGATAAACAATAAGACGACAATCCCTATTACCAATCTGAAACCTCCTACTCTTTATGCAAAGACCTGTAATTTTCCTCTTCTTCAATAAATCCTTCAACCTTGTGAAATTCTCAATTCTCCAAGTGAACTTTCCAATGTGGCCATCGGATTTCCTCGCACTGCCTCCACTTCTCCCACCAATGACAGCCCCATTCTTGGAGAAGCTGCTGAACTCCTTGATCACATGAAACGAGGTACTAAAAACCGCAGTGTCATCCACCACAAACCCTGAATCCGTGCCAACGAAGTCAGTCATCTTCATGTAATCATTCCAACCCAAGCTAGTATTATCACCACTTTTATTATCAGCAGCAAAGCGACCATAAGAATCTCTATGCATATGATTTGAACCAGGCTTCTGATTCAAAACAGACATTCTAAACAAACACCAACAACTCCTATCAGTCAACATTGCATTCTTATCTGTATCCTTACTTTCCAAACACATTGAAAGATACTCAACACCACTCACCGTACTCTGATAAACACTAATCCTCAAATTACACTCCCCGGCAGGAAAAACCGGACTCATTATCTTCTGTGTCCTAATCATCTCCTTAAACAAACTAAAATTATGAACCTTCCACGTGAATTTCCCACTCAAAACATCAGAAACAGGACCAGCAACAACCGATGAAGATAAAGTCGAAGAAGACAAAGAGGAGGACAACAACTCATTATTCTCGCGAGTGAAATTAACAGACTCATTGAGAATAAGAATGTCAGCAGTTATCAAAACAGAATCATTGTTAAACAAATAACCCAATTTGGGATCAAAAATAGTAGAAGCAGGAGTAAAATCACACCAACCATGTGATTGCTTCTTAGTAGAAAACCTATGCCAAGAATCACGATGAATGGTTTTGGAATCATCAACAACATTAACAAATGCTAAACGATAACTAGCAAAACAGTCCCATTTGGAAGAAGAAGTTCCACGAGGGTCCATGATTTTAAGATAAACTGAGATGTAACCAGGTAAAGCTTGTGAATCGCCTTTAGGATATATCAATAAGCGACAATCGTAACCACCTACCTCAAAATACTTACTCCACAGTGCCCTAGCTTTTACCTTCGGAAAATTATTTACCGTCCATTTGCATACAGCGCTGTACTCGTTTCTCCGATCCACCACCACCGTCTCCAAAGCGCTTCCTCCGTCGCGTGAGCCTATTGCAAGGTCTTCCGCCGCCGCGGCGGAAGAAGAAGAAGATGATGATGATGACGTGGCAGGTTGTGATTGGTCAGTGAACGATGATGATGGTACGGATGATAGAGATAGAGAAGAGACTGCTTCGGATGAACACTTCATTGTTTGTTTTTAATAAGTATTTAAATTTTGTGTTAATTTTTTCTTCTTCTTTTTTTCTTCGTGTTCGTGTTCGAGTTTATAGTTATTGTTGATTGAAACGTTGTGAATAAGAAGAGAGAAAATCACACAGAGTAACGAGAAAGACGAAGGAGGCACAGAGAGAGAAAGAGAAGCACACAACACGCTGGTTTGGACATTAGGGCGCACGATACTATCTTGCGCCTTTTTTCCTTCTTCTCCTTCGTCACTGTGTGGCGTATGATAGTAAATCATGCGCGTTTCTTGTTTTTTTGTTTCTCGTTTGATTGGTCGGGTTAAGATGTAGTAAAGAGTATGCGTGTTAATAAATATGGATTGTTTGTGGCCGTTGGATTTGTGATGCTTGCCGTGCACGTCGTGAGTACACGTATTTACGGAGGATCAGGAATTGTGGATCCTTTGATCGAATTGTATTGATTCTCATGATATATAGAATCAGGTGACGTATTTTGACCGTTTGATCTCGTGCTTGATTGATCATGGGTTGGGATTATTAGGGTTGCCCTTTTTTCTGTCCATTTTCTTTTGATGGACCATTTCTTTAACTACGATGGATGTGTATGAGTCATTATTTTGTGGACTGACTTTTTATTTTATTTTATGAAAGTCTGTTTATTTTTCTACATATATTTTTTGTGTTTATAATAAACTTTGAAAAAAATTATAGAATTGAAAATTTCAAGTATTTAGTTTCTTAAAAAAAAAAATAGGTAAAAATGGCACGAAAATACATATTAATTTTTATTTTCTTCATTTGGTACCGGTACAAGTGTAAGAAAAACAAATTCAATTATGTTGTTATTTCTTTCCTTTCCTAAAAAAAAATCGAAGATCATCAACAAAGTTTGTGATTCTTACGTACTCCCATGAGGTTTACCTCCCATAATCTAATTTTTATTATAAAAACAAAACAAAACAAAAATGAATATTTGGCTACCAATAAAATTGATGGATATTATTTCTTCGTTGAAACATTGATTATACATATTTTTTCAAATTTCTATTTTTGCGTAGAGGCGTAAAAAATATTATATTAACACATAAATAAAAGGTATAACTTCGCATTTTCACCTTCCTTTGTTGTTATATTATTATTACTAGAGCGCTGATTGGTGCAATACAATTATTATAAGGATGAAAATTTATCATGATTTTTTTTTTAAAGAAGATAAACTAACCTGTTTAAATTGACTTCAATAAGAATCAAATCATTCTGTCATCGTGAGCTTAACTCAATTGGTAGGGACATTGTATGATTTATGAAGGGGTCGGGGTTCGACCCCCGGACACCCCACTTCTCACATTTAAATGTGTGAACTCTAGCCACTAGGCTACTAGACCAAGAATCAAACCATTCTTCAAAAAACCATACTTAGCTAGTACATTGTAAAGAGTTTTATCACTTAAATTACATTTCATAGATGATAAGTCACCACAAAACACGTATTTGGTTTTGGAGAGAAAAGTAGGTCATAAAAAAGTCAAGAGATACATATGTACGAAATGAATAACAAATAAAAAATACTTTTGATACTCTTTGGTGCAAGAGAAAAATAGAAGGAAAAAAATGAGAAAGAGGAATATTGATATTTTAAAAAATGTATTTGAAAGGTTAAAGTTGATCTTATGAAAAAAATTGGCAAAGAAAAAAACTTTAAGAAAAACTTCATTTTTGTTTACATCTCGTTTCTCAACCCAACTAATTAATTAAGTAGTCATCGACTTGTCATTGTTTTTGAATTTACCCATTCCATTTGTTTTACTAATTAATTAATTAATTAAGTAGTCATTTACTTTCTTAGATGTTAACTGCACCAGACAGTTTTTTTTTTAGGGAAAGACAGTTGTAATCTTGGTAGGTTAAAAAAAATAAAGTAATGGTTGATTAAAGTGGTGATCGTTGTAAGAAAACAATTTAAGCTATAATCAATGATTTTTTGACAACCGAGTTGTAATCAATGATGAAGGCGCATGGCAAGTTTTGAATTGTGTGGTATAGATAGATAATTACAGGTAGTATTAACTTGTGTCTTTAGGACACGTGTTAAGAAATTTAAAAGAATAAATGTTTTCTAAAATTTTGTGTATTCAAATCATTAAAAGGTTAAAAATTAAATATAATGCACACATTTCCATAAACTATTTTTGTATTTGATTCATTAGCTTGTACCTTAAAGGCACAAGTTAATATTTTTCATAATTATATTATACTGTATATAAGCGTTTGTTTGATTAAAAATTTATTTGTGCATGTAAGTTTATTTTCAAATTATTAGATACATTTGTTACTTCTTTTTTAGATAAACCCTTAACTAATATCACTAAGTGCTTTGGAATAGAAAAAGCCAAAATTTACTACACATGTATACAGAGTGCATTTTAGACATTTTTCATACATAAAATAAACACATTAAGTACACTACTAATTTTTTTCAATCGGAGAAAAAAGACAATATGTGTTTGTATTAATGGATGGATGGAGTATTATACTAGTTCTAAATGTGTTGTCAATAACTATCTTTTTTTAATAAAAAAGGGAAAATGAAATTTTGTTACTAACATTCACAATGATGATCATATTGCCAATTTCATCTTCAATTCGTGACAAGTTGAATAGGCCTTCCCGATGTACCAAAGTTTGATTTTTATGAATATACCCTGGAATTCCAACTTTTATAGAGCTCATGAGAAAGTAGGTTTTAATTATTTGATTGAGAAAATAAAGAACAAATTGTTATGATGGAAGGTGAAACAACTCTCTATGGCATGAAGGACCATTTTATCTAAAGAAGTTTTCAAGCCATCCCTAATTATCATACGATGTCCATGCAAATTCCAATAAGTTGTATGCATGAGGTTGAAAAAATCCAGAGAGATTTAATTTGTGGTGATGGTGAAGAAAATCGAAAAACTCATATGATTAATTGGAATATTGGGAGGCTTAGTTCGTTGCGGAGACCAAAATCAAAGTGCATTATGAAGTTTGGTTGGTCCTTAATGGTGGGCGAGACCAAAATCTAAAACCCAAGTTCTATGTGCTAAATATAGGAGAAGGGGTAGGATTGAGGATGGACAAGTTGTAGTTTGCCGATAGATTCATCACCATGGAAAGTCATAACAAATGTTTAGCTTAAAATCAAAAAGCATTTGTTTTAGGGTATTGGCGATGAACAAAATGTTAGCTTTTGAGACGATATACGGTTGGACAAGCATACTCAAATTAGGCATGTTGTGGTGGGTTATCCTGAAGAATATGCAAATGTGGAATTTGTGTGATGTTATAACAAATCCAAGGAGGACTGGAATTATGTCTGTAAGTATTTAGTTCTAATGTAGCTTGTCCATAAAATGCAATCTAAGTTACCCCCGAGTGTAGTGGGAGCAGGGCCGTTTCTATGAAATAGGAGGTTCGGTTCTATTTTTAAAATAGGTCTCAGTAAAATCAAAACGCAATTCTTTTTGTGTAGCTAAGCTTCATTAAAAAATCAGAATCAGAGGAACTTTTAAACACAAAACAAAACAAAATAAAATTAAGTGAAAGATAGGTGAAATTTACCTAACGGTGTCGTTTGGAATGTCACCCCTACGTCGTAGGAAAGGGGAAAACGAATGGTTTATGCGGAAAAAAAATAATTGTTGTGATTCTTTCAATGAAATGGTTTTTCAAATTGATTAAGTGATTATTCAAATTGATGGTGGTTTAATAGCATCAAATTTATGTCCAGAAAGTGGAACTAGAGTTTAGAAAAAACTCATACGTGTACTGAAGAGAAAAAAAGTAACATATAATTTGTTAATTTAAGTGGGGATGGGTATTATAAATTTTTTTGAGGCCCATAGTTTTTAGAGTCTCGGTTCGGTAGCGTTTCTTGCACTCCCCAAGGTCCGACCCTGTGTGGGAGTGATGTTCATTTGGGGCTAGGTAATATAATATGGTGTTTGTTCCCTCAAAAAAAAAAAATATGGTGTTTGTTCTGTATTTGGTGTGTTTCATATTGCATTGCTGGTTGTGGCGCTGGAGAAATCTCAAAGTTCACGAATCAAACTCTTCTCGAGTGTGGAAACCTTCGTGTTTTCTTTTGGATTCCTTAACTTTACACAAAAGCACTAAGGAAATGCGTAATATTAATAAGGAGGATGTGAATATTAAATAGTTGCCTTACCCTACAGGTCTCTTCCTTTTTTGGTCCATTTTAAAGTCCCTTCCTAGTGGACCTCTTCAGTATTAGTGGGCCTTGGACCATTATAGATCCACATGTCTTTTTTGTTCGAAGATTGTTTTTTTGACATTCATTGTGTCTTAGTAACACAAGTAAATGACTAAAAAACTCAGCGGCAGTTAACTGTCTGCGTATTCTTTAGTTATAAACCAACGGTAGTTAACTACCGCTGGGGTATTTTAGTCTTTTACTTATGTTTTTAGGAAATATTGAAAGTCAGAAAAGCGATTGTCTTTTTGTTCAATCAACTGAAAACCTAATACCCCTTAATTAGGTGGAAAAAAATAATAATTGCAGCATGAAAGACCTGAAACCATACCACATCAATAATATTACACTACAGTAATAATAATATGAGGGGAAAAAATCAAGTTAATCTACCAGTAATTCTAGAAATAGTTACTCTGCTTATTTTTATTTTTATTTTTGTATAAAGAAAATGGAGAAAAATACATTAATATTTCACTATATATAAAATATCAAATTAATTAGATTTTGATTATTATCATATCATATTATACTAATACTCAAGTATACAGTGGTAATTTTTAAATTTTATGAAAATTTGTGGAGTTGATTACTTAATACGATCTTTTAATTTGATTTGATAGTTGATAGAATCCAATGTTTATAGTTAATAATCGATGTAACTTTTCTTAAAGTTACTCATGCAGTATCTGACCCATTCTCATTTACGAAAAACTTTCTGTTTACATGATGGGTGTGAGAGCATGCAAACGAATTTCAATTTTTTTTATAAACAATTAATTCTTTGTTCAAAGAGCAATGATATTGGTACATCCATTTATTGATAACTTTAGTGACATTTTGCTTTTCTTTTTTTTTATTGGTTAAAAACAATGGAGAGAAAAAAAACAATAGAGAGAATAACAAGATCATATGGGTATGAGAGAGAAAATTGTTCAAAAGTTGTCATAAAATGGTTGTACAAATATCATTTCTCTTGTTCAAATGGCTCTTGTAAGTGAATTATTAATAAATATTACTCAAATCCGCCACTGCTAAGTGCTAACCCAAGGCTGGTAAATGACTTTGTAAAATATCTATGAAGGCATAGCCGTATCTGAGGTAGGGCGAGGAGGGCGACCGTCCTAGACCCCAAAGATTAAGTATACAATTTAGGCCTCAACCAAAAAAATTAGGGGTTCATTAGGTCCAAAAAATTGCTTAAATTCTAAAGAGTGGTGTGATTGTTAGTAATGAGTTTATTTTTTTGTTGATCCAGATATAATTTATTGTGATGGTGCGAAAACATGCATCTGCTAATAAAAAAAAGGAAAGGAAAAAAAAAAGCATTAGAATTAACAAATTCACAAAAGGGAGAACTTAAATTTGTTGGTAAATGAGTAGAAGAGCCTTAAAATAACGATGGAAGTAGAATAAGAAAATCTTGAACAATTTAATGAAAATTTAAATGACCGACAATCTCATCAATGACCATGATATTGTTCTCGATGCCTCAAATATCAATGTAGGCATCGATGATCACTTCATCCCTCCTTTTGATATTTATGATCCTAGAAATTGAATATTCTTGATGTTAAGACCAAAGACATTTTAATTGAAAAGGAGTCTATTAGGTAATTGAATCTCACCTTTTCTATAGAAGATTTTCAAAGATTATCATTATTAAATTTTTTGTTGAGATCGTCAATGTCACAAGAAAGGTTGAATGGTCTAGCCATTTTATGTGTGGATGTAGACACATTACCAATGATTTTGCATCTAGAAATACCCGTAAGAATTGTTTTGTATGAGCATCTCAATATAAATAAAAACTCATTTTTTAATGAATTTTAATGTTTTTGTTAGATAGTATATTAATTATTAACGTAATAAAATCTATGATCTTCAAGGGTTTGAGAATCATGACGTTCACGTTCAATTCAAGTGCACAACAGACAACGACAAAGATCATACAACCAGATCCTCCGGATGGAAAAGGGAACGATGACAGCCATATTAATGGAAAAGGTACAAAGGAGATGACATCTTTCAGAGATAAAGTGATCGGAAACCAGGTCTTAATGGAAAGAGAGAAAATGGATCTTTTAGCAACAAAAAAAAGCCAAGGTTGAGCTTGTTCAAGGAAATAGGCTAATGCCTATGCTTCATGTTGAAAGTTCTATGATTAATGAGCTAAGTGTGCCATGGAAGGATGCACTTGTTGTTAAATTGTTGGGCAAATCCTTGGGTTACAACACCATGAAGAATAAACTCGAGAATGTGTGGAAACTCACAAGAGGTTTTGAATTGATGGATGTTGGTAACTCTTACTACATGGTCAAGTTTGATGGGGTAGAAGATAAGAACAAAGTGATTAATGGAGGTCCTTGGATCATCTATGATCATATTTTGGCTGTGAGTCAATGGTTTCCAACGTTCAATGCTTCAACTGCAACCATAGACAAAACTATGGTTTGGATCTGAATACCGAGTCTAAATATAGTTTATTATGACGAGAGTCTTCTTCGGGCGCTGGCCTCTATGATCGGTACTCCCGTCAAAGTAGATCTTCATACGCTGAAAGTAGCGCGAGGCAGATTTGCTAGAATGTGTGTTGAAATTGATCTCACGAAACCGGTGGTTGGTCGAGTCGGAATCAACGGAGATTGTATCATGTGCAATACGAAGGTCTCCATATCATATGTACTCAGTGCAGATGTTATGTTCATGTCCTCAAAGATTGCGGAATGAAAAGAAACAATGCTACCATGGAGAGAAAGAAAATTTCTGGTGAAGATGGCGGCAACGGAGGTGCTACTGCCAGCGCCGGGGAAAAAACAGTGGTCAAACCTAACGTAAATCAAGGGGGTATTAATGATGAGATCCCTTCAAATTTGATTGAGACCGTTGGAGAAATAACTCCTAATTTATTGCATGGAGGATGGATTAAAGTGGAAAGAAAAAAATAAGAACAAGAAAGTTAATGTTAACGGCTTTAACGGGCATGTTGGGAGTGGAAATGGTCAACATTCCCAAATTATTATCCTTAATACGGTGGAGAGATTAAATAGGAAATATCCACCCCATAAAGGACACGTGAATGATAATGGCATTTCTAGTTCAAAAAACAAAATGTGGTATAAGAAAAAAAGGCCAAGAAATGATGGAGTTGGGCCAAGTAAGTCTGTTCCAATTGATACTCAATTGATCCACAACACAGAATCGCATGGAGTGAATAAGGGGGGCTATACGGCAACACAAAGCAAAATGGGTGTTGGGAAAGCTCAAGTGCAACAGTACAATTCTAAAGAACATCGAGTTCCTAGTGAGAAAGAGCCCATAATACTTGAGAAAGAAATAATGGCCTCGACACACAAGCATGAGCAACACACAACCATATTACAGCACCATAACTCAACTGTAACTTCTCATCATGAAAGGGAAGTCAAAGACATGGTCAATGTGGAATCTCAAACAAAAGAAATGGGAGATGGAAACATGGACGTGACTCAAAAAGTGGATGAGAATATCATGGGACTAACCCATGACACCAATATGCTTGTAAACTAATATATCCTTTTTTATGAGTATTTTAGTTTGGATTTCTTTTTTAATTTTAATGATTATTATTAATTGGAATTGTATAGGGGCTCAAGGAATAAACTTCTGACGAGCTCTTAATAATTTCTGCAGGAAGAACAAAGTTGATATAGTGGCCCTTCAAGAGCCGCGTTGTAGTGGGAGCATTGCCAGAAAAACAATCAGGAAGCTGAGTTTCAAAAATTAAGTTATGGATCGGTTATCTCATATTGTATGGATCGGTATCAGGCAAGGAGATCCTTTGTCTCCATATCTTTTTGTCATTTGTATGGATCGGTTATCTCATATTATTGCAGATCAGGTTGATGCCCAATATTGGAAACCCATGCGTGCAGGTAGGTATGATCCTCAAATATCTCATCTTCTTTTTGCTGATGATCTTCTTTTGTTTGCAGAGGCTTCTATTGAGCAATCACATTGTATTATGTATTGTCTTGACCTTTTCTGCAAAGCTTCAGGGCAAAAGATCAATAGTCAGAAAACGGAGATTTACTTCTCTAAAAATGTCGATCAACAACTCAAGGAGGACATTTTACAACATACAGGTTATAAACATGTCAATAATATGGGCAGGTATTTGGGGGCTAACATCAGTCCAGGTAGAGCCACTAGGGGAAAGTTTCATAACGTCATTGACAAAATTCAAAACAGACTAAGTGGTTGGAAGCAACAATGCTTGAGTTTTGCCGGTAGACTTACTTTATCTAAATCAGTTCTGAACTCTATACCATACTATCATATGCAGTTTGCTAAGCTCCCTAAAATCCTTTGTAACGAGATGGAAAAAATTCAAAGGAGCTTTTTATGGGGTGATACTGACCTATCTCGCAAACCCCATCTTGTGGGATGGGACATTTGTTATCTTCCTAAGAATGAGGGTGGCCTAGGCATTAAGAAACCTCATCATATGAATGACGCTTTTCTTATGAAGATGCTTTGGAATCTAATCACCAAGCCTGATGACCTATGGTGTAAGGTTCTCTATAGTAAGTATGGGAGGAATAAAGATCTTAGGGTAGCCATAGATCCTAAATCATATGATCCTCCGTTGTGGAATGCTTTAACAGGTATTTGGGAACAATTTCAGCAAAATATTGTGTGGCAGTTGGGAGATGGTAACAATATTAATTTTTGGATGGATAAATGGGCTTCTAATGGAGCTTCTCTTATGTCCATTACTAATCAAACTTTTATTGACACAACTCTCCATGTGAGGGACGTGCTAACCCCCTCAAGAGAGTGGGATTTTAATTTCCTTACTTCTAACTTACCGTCTACCTTTGCTTTATAGGTCCTTGCTATCCCTGCACCTAAAGACACTCATGGACTTGACAATATTGGTTGGGGAGGAACCAACACTAGGGATTTCACAATTCAAAGTGCCTATGATTCTCAAAATTCTAGAGCTCAACCCATCCAGGGAGATTGGAAGGCCTTGTGGAGTTGGAAAGGACCACATAGAATTCAAACTTTTATGTGG
>Ga0315914_1004081_pt1 | contig 21897 bp, 10 predicted proteins | sample MpolenodulesMG_FD_203920 | JGI IMG/M metagenome (GOLD analysis project Ga0315914, IMG submission 203920) | Medicago polymorpha root nodule microbial communities from Los Angeles, California, United States - elongated nodules | ecosystem: Host-associated > Plants > Roots > Nodule | place: USA...
TAGTATGATTTTTATAAACAATGAAATAATGTTTTTTCTTATGAATGACATTTTCTAAAATATAAAAATCAACAAATAGCTCTTTATTTCATAAAATTAATAGTTAATTTAAAGATTTTTATAGTAGGAGTACCGGTACACCATAATTTGCGGGTGTACCGTAGAAGTTCCCAAAAAATATGACTAGTATGGTATTCAACAAGGGTATATGTGCCATTGTTTCTATATTTTTTTAAACGTAAAGCATTAGTAATTAGTTGTTAATTAATATTTACTATTTATTCGAGTTTGAATCCATGACTCTAACTCCTTGTTCTTTAACTAAAATTAGTTGAGTTGATCAACCTCTGTTCTTTTGCTACAAACACTTCTGAAATTCATAGGAGAAATCTCATAAATACCCATATTTTTCTAAGTTTCCTATTAATTTATAGTGATCGACCTCTCTTTCTTGGGAATGACTTACATACTAATATCATTGTTCTAGTAAAGGGGTAATAGTTCTTCATCTGTTGCATTCTTTTTAGAGTCTTTTTAATCAATATTTAATTTAATTTAAATCTTTTATGGACGAATTGAAATAATTTTGGTTTCTAGGGACAAATAAAAATAATTATAGAATATTTTCAATAAGTTTTGCGAGCCAATGCAACTCAAAGTAAGCAATTTTGCCTTAACTCGGATAGCAACGCTGCCAGTTCACAATGTGAGTCAGTTGTAGTAAAATTCTTTTTTTATCCATCACTTAGTAAGAAACATTACATAATATATGCACTTATGTAGAGTTTAGGGTTCAAACACTGCATAAGTTTGTTTGAAACTTGTTTATTCATTGTTTGTCAAATTTGGTTAGTAGGCTTGTTAGAGTTAGTGTGTCGGTCACAATTTTAGTTTTTGAATTGCGTAAAATCCAGGTTGGGATGGTTTAGATGACCGGATTATGGGTTGACTTATACCCATGAACACCCCTGGTAACAACAAAATTTTGAAGTAGACAATTTAACATGTCATCACAAATAATACATGGAGCATGAATTCTATCTAAGTATTACAGGTTGTCTTCACCTATTAAACTAAGGCACGCGGTCATTTCAACACAAAAACGGATAGTACTTAGGTGACATAGCTTTTGATGATATTGGTTATACTATTTCTATTTCTTTCTTGATCAATAATTCTCTCTCATTTAAATAATTTATTTTAATCATTCATCTATCATTTACTCTCATCTAAAATGCACTAATGTCATCAATATTACCTAAAAACTATGTCAACCAAGTGTTATCCCACAGAAACAAAACAGTGAAAATCTGCTATCAATAATGAAAAGCTTGTTGTCAAAAAACAAAACAGTGAAAAGCTTTTCCTAAAATCTCAATAAGTGTAGTGTCACAAAATATCATACTCCGTCTATCCATTAGATTGGAAAAAAGCAATTTCTAAAATCTCAATAAATGTATTGTCACAAAATACCATATTCCATCCATCAACTAGATTGGAAAAAAGCAATATCTAAAATCTCAATAATGTACTGATGAATAACTGTACTGTCACAATATCATACCATCCACTAGATTGGAAAAAAGCAATATCTAAAATCTCAACAAATGTACTTATCACAAAATACCATATTCCATCTATCCATTAGATTGGGAAAAAAAGGACCTTTAATTGGACAGGTAACTGGTCATAGATGACAATGTATATATATCCTTACATAATAGAGTTCCATAGCAAATAATACCTGCAGAAATACAGTGATACAAAATGATAGAAAAATGAGATAGGAAAATACCATCATCAAGCATCTGGTGGGTTTGGTAGGTTGGGAGGCTTAGTGTTGAAATACTTTGGGAAACGAGTTTGAAGGGCAGACAAATTGTTAGTCACATAACTCGACAGCTCTTGATATCCACTCAGATCACTTTCAAGATCAGCAATCAATACCTCAGTTTTGGAAATATGGGCATCTAAGAACACCTTCATTTTCTTTATTAATTCATCACTAGCCAAGAGTAGGGTAGAATCATCGCTTACGGCCTTTCCCTTAAACCCCCAAGCCTTAAGGCTATTACCTATTTGCATGACCTCTTCCAGTGAAAATTTTCTTCTTTTTAATTATTGAATGAAAAGTTTTTTGTTATTAAAAATCATGAGATTAAAGAATATATATACGGACATTGTTTTATACTAATATCCAATCACAACTTTTTGATTTGCTTAACATTTGGCAATTCTTAAATAAAATATGGTTGCCCAACTCTTTGTTGTGTCGAGGAATACTGACTGTAAACCATTTTTCTATCGATGGTTCATATCTTTATGATTTGATGCCTAATTATCACAAGAAAGGGGGGTTTGGATTGTGATGTAATAAAATTTATCTATTAAAATTTCTCAAACAAACAAGTTAGCAATCTTAATTGAAAATTAAGATAGTGATTGTGAGTGAGTGTGAACAATATAAATATTAAAGAGATAAGGAAGAAAGATCACACAAACAAGTTATCCTAGTTCACCCAACGTGGGCTAGTCCAGTCCCCACAATACTTGTGAGATTTTTCACTAGGTAGTTGAGTTATGACTTAATCTCAACTCCTTCTTTCTTTTGAGATCGTTCTAATCTTTACAATACTTTCTTTCAACCTTCACTTGGTCAAGTCACTTGCCGTTACGCGCAAGAATTTTTACAACCTTTGATTACAAATTCTTTTACAAGAGTATTTGAATTTGAAAAGTATTAATCTTCTTCAAAGATTTAATACACGAAAAGAGCTGCTTGCTCAAAACAAAGATATAATTCTTGTGATTTGTAAACAAAGAGATTCTTGATGAATATGTTCTTTTTCTTTTGCTCAAAAGCTGTTTTGTTCCTCTTGCTGAAGTCTTCTATTTATAGGAGAGGAACTCTTGGTAACTTTGTTTCCAACTTGCAGCGCAAGACTCAAGGGAGCCTTTGAGATGAAACTGATTTCTGAAAGTTGAGATCGATCTCTAAAACTGCTGAAGCTTTCCTTTGTACTTTGTTGCTTGCTACGTGAGACATGAGCTTTGTACAGCTCATTTCTTTTTCATTCCTGCTATAGCTTTCATCCTTGGGCCAAAAGAAAGGGTTTTTCTTGTACTAGGTTGTTTTCTTGTCATGTTGTGAGGTGACCATAAAGTGTATATCCAAAGGATCATAGTTTTGTATTTGTCTTACACTTTTGATGTGTTGTCGATTTTCTAGTGGTCCTTCTCATGCCAACTTTTTTGCACATGATATTAAATATGTTCTTTTTGTTTACATGTACATTTGTAGTAAGCTTCCAATAATATTTCCTAGTCATGATATAACTTTATACTTGAAATATTTATTGCTTCCTTAAATGTGACAGTCTCAATACTTTCATTGTCATGTACGTGCTTGGCTTGTTTTGAACTTAAATCCACATTTGAGATCAATGCTTGAGATCAATCTCTCACAAATAACTTGGTGCTTTCTTTAGTAATCATATAATGCTTTTATACCTTTAACTTAAAAGAAATACTCAAGAACACATGTTATATAACAATTAAAATCAGAATTAATAAAGCTTAATTTAATTAGTTTGTTATCTTTAAAAACTAAAATAGGGATTTAGATTTTATATCAACATGTATTTTTTGTGGGACATAATCACTCACACTTGATTATCCAACAATAAAATCATATATGCAAGTATACTCTTATGAAACCCATGGGACAAAAAAAATTTAGCAACGAGATGCGAAATCTCGTATGCTTGGCACGAGGTTCAAACTGCTATTGATGAAGTGTTCTTGGCACGAGTTTGATGACTTAGCTCAAATATAAACTTTTTGTCATGGGTTAAGAGCACAAACTCGTATGCTTTTGGATGTGTCAATTGGAGGTATCGTAAGCAACAAATCTGATTATGAAGCTAAAGAACTAATTGTGAACGTTCCATGTAACTCATTCATTCATATTGATTTATCTCATCTGAGTACATTGATGTGGCGCTCTTTTGGCTTTAATCATATTATATTATGTTGTTGATGATGGTTATGGTGGTCTCAATACTAAGGTGGACCAAATTGTAAAAAGAAAGTGTAAAGATAATAGTATATATGCACGTTTAGAGAATTCTTATAAAATTATAAGAAAATATTGTATAATTGGGATATTGTTGAAATATTTTGATGGATAATTTATTAAATTTTTATATTCAAATATTATTGGTCAAATTTATTAATTAGACTGATTAGATTTTTAATTGATAATTAATTAATTGATATGAGTTTAATCTAAGTGGATGACAGTATCACTAATTTCAGTACTAATTTCTCCCTAAAAAAAAAGTATCACTAATTTCAGAATAATTGGAACTTTAGTCATCATAGTATATATATAGCTTTGATCATCAATATACCAAACAATCTCATATTACACATTCTCCTTTTATGATAATATTCAAGTCATTAGTATTTAGGAGTACAAGTTGAGGAAGAATCATACAATCAACTCTTGGAAGTAAGACATGCTATCTTAACCGGAGAAAGAAAGAAAAGAAAAAAAAAAGGTTCGGTAAATTCTACATATTGTCCCAACTAATGTATTGTATCAACTAGTGTCCCAACCAACATGATTTTGAAAGAAAGCATCTAGTTGGAGCAAAAAAAATGTCTTAAACTTAAAAAAGAGTTTTAGTTTCTTAGGTAACTTAGGATCATTAAGAACCACCGATTATCTTATCTACATAGCAATAGAATTTCTAGACTATGCGAAAATAGTAAGCAGTAAAAACAACAATTGAGGTTTTGCACATTCCAAGTGGACAACCCCTCTTATAACCTCAAATTTTCAGCCTAGCACTAGATCCACGTCTCATGCTTTTACCATCTATGGACAAATGAACCCACGTGAACAATTAACTTTAGGACCCATTTACACATTACGTGGAACTTAAATATCCACCACAATACTTGCCTTTCAATAACCTTTAGGATCTTGTTACACACTACGTGGAACCATAATATCCCTCACAATGCTTTCCATTTTATTCTATATAAGCAACCAACTTCAATGCTACACATATCAAACTTAATCATCTAAGGTGTAGTTAAAGAGTTCATTAAGATTCACTAAGCTATCCTATCTTCATATATACTTGGTCTCTTTAGATCTTGAGTTTTGCATTGTAACATTAAGGAAATATTATCAATGGCTGTTTCATCTTATCAATCTATCATGTCAAGCTCCATGACCGGCATTTCTAGCAGGCCTAGAGTTAACCAATTTAACAACATCCCTTCTGTGTACATGCCTAGCTTTAAAAGGAATGCTAGCTTGAAAGTTCGATCTATGGCTGAGGTAATTAAGGTTTTATCAAACAAATATCAACGTAATGTACATAGTGTTTGTTCATGCATATTTAATTTGTATTCATGGAAAAGCAATCATATGACACATGCTTATGATTTATATTTATGAAATATGTAAATGAATTGTCGTTGATTTTGTAACAATGTTTCTTCACATTATTCAGGAAGGGCAAAAAGAGCAACCAAAGGTAACTCCAAAGGTGAGCATAGTAATAAAAAAATTACAACTTTGTTTTTCCTAAATTGTGTCCAAGAAGAGTAGTTATATAAAATTTATTGATTTTGGTCAAAATTTATGAGACCTTTTTTTATGAATAATGATGATTAATAATGGCAGATAAGCACAAAGTTTTCGGATTTGATGGCTTTTGGTGGGGCAGCACCTGAAAGAATCAATGGAAGGTTGGCTATGATTGGTTTTGTATCTGCAATGGGGGTGGAATTAGCAAAAGGGCAGGGTTTGTTCGATCAAATATCTGGTGGTGGAATCCCATGGTTCTTGTATACAAGTGTGTTGTTGTCGGTTGCTTCTTTGATTCCATTATTTGAAGGTGTTAGTGTTGAGTCTAAGTCAAAAGGTGTTATGTCCTCAAATGCAGAGCTTTGGAATGGAAGAGTTGCTATGTTGGGTTTGATTGCTCTGGCTGTTACAGAATATGTTAAGGGTACTGCCCTAGTTTAATAGAGTTTTATAGGGACACGATTAAAATCTATAGGATTTGTGGTTAGAAGCCAATATATGAAACTGTTGTATATTCTTATGTACTTCCTTCTTTGGGTTTTTTTTTAATTATGTTATTTTCAAGAAAGTGTAATAGTTCTCTTTATACTTAAAAAAGGTCTTCTAGTTTCTTTCCTTGAAATTCTTCTACATTTTCACTATGATTATTCTCTTATTGTCAAGTTTTTTCCTATGTAACTATTGCATGTTCAAATTATTTATTGTCATCTTTTATTTTAATTATGTAATACTAGATGATTGGGATACTCTAGCACGGTTTTATAAAATGAAACAAATCTTTTTTAGTTTAACAAGCCCTCATAATCTTAATTGAGTTTAAACATGTAGCAATGTTAAAACTTTGGGGAAAGTTTACCACCATTTGAGTTATACAAGACTACAACAAGTGGTGTGTAAAATATCTGATTTACTAATATTGTGGTACCCAACTATGGTATGTTAGTCATTGATATGTGGTTGTAGTTCTGTCGCAGCAAGCATGTAATGTGTCAAGCAGGGGCGAAGCTATGTTGTGTGAATTGGATAGCTTTAATTAGCTACCCCAATTTTATTTTATTTTTTGTATTTGAATAGGTTAGTATATTTGGTAAATAGCACCTCTCCCACCCTTTTTTCTGTACCAAAAAAAAGAGTTTATTTATCGAAATTTAGTATAAATAAAAATGTCAATAATATATTCACCTGTTTCGTAGATGTATTTTATGTTATTACACTTTTGATATCTTAAACAACTTAAAATAGAAACTTTACTAATAGTAAAAATTATCAAGACAACATTCGATATATATTTTATCTTATTTTTTTATATTTGAGCCCTTTCTATTAAGATGGCTAGCTTCATCGTTGGTATCAAGAAAATTCTTGATAAGCTTTATGGTTGCAATATAGTGAGATCTTTCACATATAAAAAAAATTAAAAAAAATAAAAATCATTCTTATCACTTGAATGTGTGGTATTGTAAAAGTGCATTTCTAGGATAATATTAAGTGTTAAGTTGTAACTTGAATATAGTGGTCATTACATGTTTTCTTAATTTGGCTATTAGTTCACAGTGATCTCTAATTAGAGTATATTTTACTAGTATTTAAGTTAAATTAAGTCCTTCATTAGGAGTATTAATTGAAGAAGAACTGCAACTCAACGAGTGCTCGCCACTCATATCTTTGTCTTTTAAGTATACTGCCTAGAGACATTTTCACCATGGATCCAAGTATTCATATAGTCAATGATAGATCATCATCGTAGATTCTCAACAAAAAAAATTGAAGAAGAGGTCGTAGATTCTCAAATTATATTCATGTTCATATATTTATTTTACGTTCGCACTAAAGTATGATTGTACATGTCTTTTCTTTTTTTTTTTAAGAAAAAGAAGATTGTACATGTCTTATATTACTAATTGTTATTATTCAATTAACTCTAACATGATCAACTCTTACAAGTAATTAGACATGCGATCTTAACTGAAAGAAATATTCGGTAAATTCTACATATTGTCCTTAGAGAGAGTGCTCTTGTTCAAGTGATAACACAAATCACAAGAGATATTTACACAAGCTTTCCATTTGCTGCCACGTTCCATCATTTTTTTTGTGGTGATCTTTTTTGTTTTTCGGTGGTGTACGTTTCATCATCTTTTCATAATGTTATTGTTGCTTTCTATTTTATTTTTTGCTAAAATGTTAGTGTTACTTTCTAGTTTAAGAAAGTGTGTACATTAAATTTGGCTCTTTAAAAAATAGGAGTAGCATTTTTTTAAAGGATAAAAATAAGGCATCTTAACAATAAGTCAAAAAATAATAATTGAATTACAGAGTTAGATCTATTCGATAAGAGTTTTTTATTTAACAGTTGAATTAGTAAAATGTATTTTTTATAATGAGTTATTAAATACGATAAATCATCTTAGAGTTACTTTTGAAGTTGAAGGATCCCTATTTATATCGTTCTATGTTTGGTTTACCAAACTTCTTTATCCCTAACAACAAGAAAGTTAAAAGTTAAAACACAATAAAAATGGATTAATGTAAGTTGATAGTAGTACGATTTTAATAAAGAAAAGGACTCTACAATACACGAGTTGCTTTTGCCCCCCTCCACTAATTTTTATGGTTCCGTCCTGATTTCTAGTGAACAAGGATAACCTCAAATTCTCAGTGTATCCCTTTTGGTCCTGAGTGAAGGCTATAGCCACGTTTCTTGCTTTTACCATCTATGGAAAAATGAACCCACGTGAACAAATCACCTTTAGGAATTAGGACCCATATTATACACATTACGTGGAACTTAAATATCCACCACATCACTTGCCTTTCGTAACCTTTACAAACTTGTTACACACTACGTGGAAGTTTGGAACCCAAGTATCACTCACAATGTTTTCCATTTTAGTCTATATAAACAACCATCTTCAATGCTATACATACCAACCTTAACCATCTAAGGTGTAGTAAAAGAGTTCATTAAAATTCACTAAGCTATCCTATCTTCATATATACTTGGTCTCTTTAGATCTTGAGTTTTGCATTGTAACATTAAGGAATTATTATCAATGGCTGTTTCATCTTATCAATCTATCATGTCAAGCTCAATGAGCACCATTTCTAGCAGGTCTAGAGTTAACCAATTCAGCAACATCCCTTCTGTGTACATGCCTAGCTTCAGAAGGAATACTAGCTTCAAAGTTCGATCTATGGCCGAGGTAATTAAGGTTTTATCAAACAAATATTATTGTCATGTATATAGTGTTTGTTCATGCATATTTAATTTGTATACATGGAAAAACCATCATATCAAATGTGTTTATGATTTATATTTAAGAAATATGCACATGAATTGTTGTTGTTTTTGTAAATTCCGGAGAATATATAACGTCCCACAGTTGTAGAATAGTCATTTGTGTCACTTTAATTGATAACAATGTCTCTTTACATTATTCAGGAAGGGCAGAAAGAGCAACCAAAGGTGACTCCACAACCTGCCTCTACTCGTTCACCAAAGGTGAGCATAGTAATAAAAAAAATTACAACTTTGTTTCTTCTAAATTGCGTCCAAGAAGAGTATAGTCATGTAAAGTATTGATTTTGGTCAAAATTCATGAGACCTTTTTGATGAATAATGAGGATTATATAATGGCAGATAAGCACAAAATTTTCGGATTTGATGGCATTTGGTGGGCCAGCACCTGAAAGAATCAATGGAAGGTTAGCCATGATTGGTTTTGTATCTGCAATGGGGGTGGAATTAGCAAAAGGGCAGGGTTTGTTCGATCAAATATCTGGTGGTGGAATCCCATGGTTCTTGTATACAAGTGTGTTGTTGACAGTTGCTTCTTTGGTTCCGTTATTTGAAGGTGTTAGTGTGGAGTCTAAGTCAAAAGGTGTCATGTCCTCAAATGCAGAACTTTGGAATGGAAGAATTGCTATGTTGGGTTTGATTGCTCTGGCTGTTACAGAATATGTTAAGGGTACTGCCCTTGTGTAATAGAGATTTATAGAGACACGATTAAAGTTTAGGGTTTGTGGTTAGAAGCCAAAGATGGAACCTTATGTATATTCTTATGTAATTTTTTAAATAATATTTTATCATTGATAAGCAAATTTCTGAATATTGATTTGTATCTTGTTAAAGCTTGTAATTTTGACACAGAAACCAAAGCCTGTTTTCTAGGTGCCGTTAATCATATAAATCAAATGATGCTTTAATAATCCGTAAAAATTGTAAATTGTAATTGTAACAGAGACAAACGCAGCTTCAAGATTGTTGATAACCTCAATTGTAAATCAGAATTGGCATGCTTCACTGACCCCCAAGAATATCAAAGTGCACTTCCAGAAATCTGTTTCTTAATGTATTCATCTTGGTAGTTCTTTGTGAGGCTTCCTGCTACAGATTTTGACTACTTACAATAATATAAGGTTGTTTTCGAGAATAATAAATCAGATCAAATACATTTTGAGATATATGAAATAGTAAATTAACTATGAAAGTTTACTTGCATATAATTGACAATTATGAAGCCATTGTTTATTACAATTGTAGCTAGAGATGCTAGAATTAAGTTTAATAGGGAAACTAACTAAAGGAACTTCTGCCATTATTACTATTAGCAACAAAAAAAGGAACTTCTGCCCTCAGAATGAGATAAAACTACAACTGAAAATATTACATATCCCTTTCTCTTCTAACTCTTTTCAATCAATCTTGATTGATGAATTGAATGATGATAAACATGTAACTTAGATATAACAGTACGGTGTATAAAATTTTATTATAAATTGTAACAAAAATGTTGACACAAAAGTAGTCACATAATAGAGAACGTGAAATTCTTCGATCAACAGCATTAGTGAGGACTGAGGTGCAACCGAGCACATCTACAAAAGCTGTATGTTTGATATTTGCATGAACACTAGCGTCAACACTTATTCAATACATGGATATCTCATCTTCATCTATCATCTACGGAATGAACCTTTACACTCACATATTATATGAACAAAAAAGAATGAGAGAACAATACACATATTAGCATCTTTTTCTTTTTTTCAGAAATCTTATCAACTAGTCCATATGTACAAATAACTAATATATTTGGCAGCCACAATTGTACTAATACAAGCAGCTATGGATCAAGCTGATACTCAGGCTTGTCAAAATCACCATTTTGAAATGTGCTCCCCACCACCCCATTTTCAAGTTTCTGCAATTCATTCATAACAAATTAATGACCAAAACAAGGGAAGAAATCAGTATGCAAAATTGAGATCATATCACGCAATGCATATAATTGTGTGGTTTGATTTTGTCAAACATACTAGACTTAGGCTTCTTAGATTATAAATGTGTCTTAAATTATGCATTACAGTATACTAATGAGACGTGAAAATGATAGTTATGGCCAGCATTTATCCATCATAAAAACAATAATATAATATAATAAAAAATTATCACCCAAGAAAGAAAAAAATCCAGTTACACAATTTGATTAAAAGTTGCATTTCTTGTCTGTACATACACATACACAAACAGAAAAGGAGAGAATCAGATACGTACTTCTGAGTGTAGATCAACGGGAAACAAAGTTATGGCTTCTCCATTGAATGTGAATCCACTGGAGGTGACACAAATTTTGCATTAGTGACATGCAGAGTGAAAAAAATATAATGGAAAAGGAAAAAAACCATTGGTAGAAGAGAACATATAAAAGTTGAAATAAATAATAGTAGAATTAATTCCCCTAGACCTAGTGTATCTCAAGCCTCAATACTCTTGATTGAACTGTTAAGTGTAAAACATTGACTAGCAGCCTCAAGACTATGTGAATAAGAAGCTCAAAGAACCATACCAGTGGGATAATACAAGCTGCCAGACATATGGGATAAAAAACTCCTCGGGGTGTCTCTCTTGTTCATACATGAAGCGCAGTTGAGTAAACATCTGCCAAAAAAAATAGCCACATAGAAGCAGGACAAGTAATCCTCTTAAATTCTTAATGATATATTCCATAATGGAAGCGCACCACAAATCACAATATTTTTTCCATATTACCTTCATTCCATCACCCCTCCAAGAACGACAATTGACAATTATCACTTGGAGCACTTCATTGACTGACCAGTCACCATCGACTCTTTGAGCATCCATACGAGTATTGAAAAAATCTAATACCTGCAAATATTCAATAGATACATTTTTCAATGACACAAAAAAAAAAAAGACAGCGCAAAACATCCTCTATTAGAATTTGCAAGGTTTAGAAGGGTGAGCATATATTGTAACTTCAACTTAAATATAATATATTAAACATACGGTATAAATGTTTTCAAGTAGTTCATGGAAGCGTGGGTGACTCTTGTATGGCTGAAAGACTTCCTGCCTGTGCATTACTGCATACACTACCTGCTCCAATCACATAAAGCAATACCATATCGTAAATTTTGACTGTTTTGGACTAGACAAAAACAGGTGAAGTAAATCTTCAATTAATCAAGTAGAAAATCAAATCAAACCTCCGGATTCCGAGGCAGTGCATAAGTCAGGATTGCATTTATTATTTCTAGTACAAGCCTCAAGAAGTCGGTGTAAATTTGCATTTCAGTTGACTGCACCAAAAGAATACGCAATTTAGAAAAAGGAGTAGTCTAAAATTTGTGATCAATAGTGTCACAAAAGCACCAAAATGGTATCTACATTATATACCACATCATCTACAAAGCTGTTTCCTTCAATTGAGTTGTCTTTTGCAATATAAAGCTTATTATCTCTGCGATCAGCTAATTTGTTATACCTGATGAGAAGCAAGCATATTGACAAATTTTTAAACCAGAGACAACAAGCTCTAAAAGGTAAAAATTTGAATGGTACATTACAAAGGTAAAGAAAGAAGAGAAACATACTTGCGTGAGAGCATATCGAAAAGGCTGACTAGTCTCTGAGATGCATATGCACTCAAACGATGGACATGAGGTGCCATGTTAGCCAAAGTTGCCAGACATGTTGTGTGGAGATAAACATCCTATCATTTTTTTTTACGTAACAGAATGGTTAGCAGAAGAAATCTATACAAAAATAAAAGCATTTTAATAGTTCAATCCACATAAACTACTTGTGTAAACAAGGATCAGAAACATTTCTAACATTGAAACATGCCAATTCTATGAGTATCCATTGGCATATATCTAATCACTGTTTTCAGTAGATATAGGATAACAGTTCTGGAGTCTCATTGCCTTCCTTACACCCAGCTCCCAGACTTTCTCAAATGCAAATTTTTCTGTCGTCTTTCCTTAAAAAAGATACCAATTTTCTTCATGAAAGCTACTTCTAATACACAATACCCTAATCCTATTAGATCAGACCAACAAAATATAGCATTAGACCAAGTAGGTAAACTAATGCAAACTTAAAGCTTACATAGTTGAATGAAAATTACATTATCAAGATAGAGTCCTTGAAAATTGAAATAAAGATTTTGAAAATAAGTTCACAGAAAAACATAAATTCTTACACTTCGAAAATAGCACTAGAATTTCAGGGCAGGATCCTATTTCATTGGACCAAGGTTATTACAGTAAACCATGTTACGCGAACAGAACAAAGTATCAGAGGAGATTTCAATCTTGGGCCTTTTGGGTAAAAACCATCAAGTGAACTCAAACAGGACAAAGTATTTCCCATAAAAGAGAAACATAAAAGTCAATAGCATCAATCAGTTTATATATTCCACCAATAAATACTGATAATAGTAGCACGCCTCTCAGTAATAACTAATAAGCATATTAATTGGCCATTGTGTTGGATTTTGCATATATATATATATATATGGGTAATGCTAATGCACACCCATTCAAAAATTAGGTGTATTTTAGCATTCTACACTTTTTACATTTTGACTAAAAACCCACTATTTTTTTTTAAATGCCACTAAACTAAATGGGTGTTAAGGTAATTTAAATTTTTTCTTTAATTTCTCTCTCTTTGCAATTAATGAACCACCCTCTTTGTTTGATAAGAATCGGAAGCAGCAGCATCCACCCAGTTTGTTCACCATTGTTGTCCAGCTGTCCTATTTATAAAGAAAACCATCTAAATTTTACCTTTACTTGTACCTCTTTATTGTTCCATTGCAGTTGAAGATAAAAACAAAGAATCATAAATATTTGATGTTCCCATGCGCAGTAGTTAAGACTTAATGGAATTTTGGTCAAAATATAAAAACTTAATGGAATTGTTATGTTAACTTTGACGATATTGGCAATGCAAAATTTCCAGGAGGTCCACAAATCTCAGCAATAATGCTTAGTCAAATAGGAAACAAAATTGAAATGGTAAAACAATGATTTCAAGTTAAAGACTAATTAAACAAGTGTGAAGATGCTTCATCCGTAAAAAAAAGTGAGAAAGCTTTCAAATGTAAAAAGGTGTTAAACAAGGTGAGCAACAATATTGGTATTAAACTCAGAACAGGGATTATATGCAGTTATGAGAGATAAGAATGTTGGACCAAGAGGGATGATTCATTTATTGCATGAGAGAGAAAATTAGTTAAATTACTTTAACGCCTATTTGGTTTAGTAGCATTTAAAAAGAATAGTGTGGGTTTTTAGTTAAAATGTAAAAGGTGTAGAATGCTAACATACACCTTCTAATTTTTGAGTGGGTGTGCATTAGCATTACCCATATATATAATCAAGTAGAAAAGGGAAATGTAGAAATTAGATACAAGAGAGTAGATTAATAATGTAACATAGTTTTAAGAATCATACCCGTAGTTTAGACAAATTATACTGTACAGTTCTGATAAGAATTATGACCATAAGAGAACCAAGAGAAGTCTGATGGAGAAGACGTTCTTTGTACCATGGAACACCCGTCAATATCTGTCCATTTATATACCAAATTAACCTTTAACACAATCGTAGCAGTTTCAGGCATATTCTAATGGTGAAAGGCAACTCTTACCAGCTTATGAATGCTTGCATTGAAAGAAGAATCTTGACTAAGTATAAGACATATAATCAGCAACATGTATATTTGATTAGCTGTCCTACTTTGAGCATTGTATAGAGCTTCCAGAATCGGCATTAACTGTTAATGTCATAAGATAAACAAGAAACAGAGTAAAACTCAATCTTTAGTCATTCTAGATGTTAACGGTCGAATCCATATGATTTACAGTGACTTAAAGCAAGTGCTTGCATAGATCACATGATAATAAAGTGAATACATGTTTCGCAAAGTAATAAGCCTCAACGAAGTTGATCTTCAAATTCTTATTTTGACTTCTAAATATATAAATTAGGGGAAATTGCCCTCACTTTCTCTAATATATATGTCAAAATGACACATACCTCCTCTTTTTTGTAAGATTCGTGGACCTCCCTCAATTACACTAACCTCCATTGTATCTTGAAAAAATAGAGGATGTGTGTATCGTTTAACAGAGTGCGATTTTTACGACAAATAAGTGAATAACGGTGGCAAGTGTTTGTTGAAAAAATAAAAGGGTTATGTATGTCATTAGAAGATATCTCAAGGCAGATCGGTGCAATTTCACCAATAAACTATAAGAAATTCATTTTATTTTCTTTCATAAGAGAAATTCAAGTTTGCTGTCTCGTACCAATGTATCTATATCAGTCCGCACCAAGACATACTCCAAAAAGGCAGAATTTCCTTGCAACAACGAGTAAAGCAGTAGGACAGCTGCCTCATCAGCTAAGTACCTGTAGAGGAATAAAAGTTGCCAACGTGTTTTAAAAACAACAAATGTTAAAATCATATATGATGAATAGCAATTAGTATGAGTGTCTGACAGTAATGACACAAAAGGAATACATATAACTTTTTACACATAAAATATCCAAAGTGGAAAGGAATTCGTGAGTTCTTGCTGTATCAATGAGCAAGGAAAATGAAGGACACCTATCACAAAACTGGAAGCTATATACCCCGAAATACCAGAGCCTCAAACCAAGAAAGTATTAAACTGAGACCCAAAGCTGCAAATAACCGTTCAGTGCTCACATAAACAAGAAGAAATCCATAACGTCTAACTGAAAAACATAGATGAAACGGAAGGAAAAAAACAGAAGAAATTGTGATTTCTTGCTTTATTTTACTTTCCCCTCCTTCTCTTTGATACAAGTATTGATTGGAGAACAGAAAAGTGTAAGAAATCAATTTTCTAAATGTCGTAATAAGATTGATCTACAACTGGCATATATTCTGGTCATCTCACAAGTTTTCAAGTTATCATCATGAATATAACATACAATTACAAACATGATAATTGTATTTGGCAGACTTTGACTCTATTAATAAAAGCATATATGAGCATTGTATGGATGTAGTATATTAATTGTCAAACACATATACAGGCAGAAAGATACTCACATGCCAAGTGTATCAAACAAAGAAGCAAAAGGCAACTTTATGTGTCGACCACTGTGTGCATTGCCCTCGATGTCTACACGATCCACTGCATTTTAAAACTGATCAAAATTTGCTAGCCTTCTCAATCAATTAAAATGGTATATATAGATATGTAAAATATATTACATTCACAATCAATTGCTTGCTCTAAGGCCTTGCAGTATGAGTTGTCGGAAAATTGGGGATTTTCTTTGATCAATGAATCTGAAGCTGAAGATTTGTTATTCTCAATGGCAGAGTAGTCCTCACTCACGGCACATTTATGATAATGAATGAGAACAAGAAGCACGTGAAGACTGCTATCTGCTATTGGATTTCTTGACCCTTCACCGCTAGAACTGGCCAAATAACTGAATGGCAATAAAACAATATTTGCTGCAAATAAAACAAAAAATAAAACACCTATCAAATAAGTTCCAACTTTCCAAACAAAAATCTTGAAAGCAATTATAATAATAATAATAATAATAATAATAATAATAATAATAATAATAATAATAATAAAAGCATACTTGACTTCAAAAAATTCATAATATTAAATAGAAAAGTATATCCAAGCACCGGTTCGTACCAGCTGCAGAACCAACTCTCTGTAGCACACTACTCTGACTTCCGTCATAAAAGATGGGATAAGTTGCCCGATTGAATGGAACCTTAGGACGGGTAATGAAATTTAGAAGCAATTTGCGAACAACTAAACCAACCAGGGCACTGTCCTGCAAAAACAATAATGCAGTAACCTGTTATTTACTATCTTCAAATAAAGAATAACTCAATGACCAACGGTTGACGTTAAAATCTCAGCTTCTAACCTGAGACATTGCTGCATCAAGAAATGGATTCACATCATTTGGTCCAGGAGATGGACCACATAGAAGCTGAGTTGACATTGTGATAATCAAGAAATTAAGCAGCTCTAGATGTAGAAGAAATGTGTTTGGACTACAATAATAATAGAAAAAGGAAAAACTGTCAGGACAGAAAGTTCACGCAATAACTCAACGAAAATTAACCGGTGAAGTTGCCTATGAGTCGTGATATACCTCACTTCTACTGATGCTATAAAGTTCAGTACATTCCTCATAACAAGATTTTCAATGGTTTGATCTGTATGAAATTTTTTTAAAAAAAATTAAGAAATCTGAATAACTGGAAATACACACATAAACCAAAAGATACTTCAAAGCAGCGTGAAACATAAAGAATTTCCAATTCAAACAAGAGAAAGAAATTATGCTTATATCACATCACATCAAATGCAATAAGGTGCAACATGTTACCCAAGTAGACGCCAACATTCAGCTCAAGCCGTTTACATGAATATTATGCTAATACACCGCCCAAAATCATAAATACGATAGGGAATTGGGTATTAGGGGGCACTCAAGTCCCACATCGAGTAGTATGGGATGCTTGATAGAGTATTTATTTAAGTGGTTTAATGGTTCATCTCCCTTGATAGCTAGCTTTTAAGGAAGGGTTCCCCAAGTCCTTTGATACTTATCAGCAACAAAGTTCAATGACAACGATATCAATGACAACGATATGTATGCATGGTTTTGCAGATCTTAATTCTAAAGAGAAAACAACGATAATTATAGCATGTTTGGTTTTGCATGGGAAATCTCCCATATTCATGGTTCTAACTTGTAATCTAAAGATCCCGAAAGTAAAATCTAACATGCGCTTAGATACATACCTCCCAAAACATCCTTCAGTATAGCTTCATCGCCGTCGAAAGATAGATACAACTGCATACCACTTTCAATCAAGTGCTTCAAAAACACAGAACCAATGTACACTGCATTAGCAGCCTTTTCATATACCAAGGGTGGCACACCAGAAGTAGACATGGACTCCTGCAAGTAGCATGCTAGATGGAACAAAAGCTTTGCAAGATGCCTGGTGTGACAATTGTTTTTTGCTGCAAAACAATTCCAAAAAAAATCAAAAATCAAAAATTCACATAAGAATTCGACACGAGAAGCAAATTTACTTCCTTTAAAATAATCATAATGAGCACAATATAGCCCGTACAAATCAAAGAGATTAAAACTAAAAATCATCCAGAATCATTTCTGTTAAAACCAAATTTTCTAAGAAAGCATAAATAGCATTCAAAACTCCTTGATGTTATAATCACACTTCAACAATCTACCATACAAATTAAATTAATGAATTCTATCAGAATCCAAATATTTTGAAACAACACAAATAGCATACTGAACTAACACCGACAACTGTGATGGAATAAGTGTCTGATATGACACTGACACATGTGATTACGTTCAATTGATTCGTCTTTCCAAAAAAATTCCAGTGCCGTGTCAGTGTCGTATCTGGTGTCTATGTCAGTGTTTCGTAGTTCTTTGCTATTATCATCATTTTGAGATAAAACAAAATCATATTACAACATTCTAATCATTGAATTCAATAAAACTAAGCTATAAACTAATGCTATTAACCAAAAATGGATCAATTGAAGCTTCGTCGTGAAGAAGACTAACCCAAAAGCTCGCAAGCTTGTTGAACACGTTCAGCAGGCCATTGAACATTGAGAGGAAGCTCAAGCAATTTCTGCCAAAACTCCGATGAGAAAGGGAACGACTCATCACCGACAAAAGTCCCGATCAGATACTCCGCCGTCTCCGACGAGAATTCACCACGCTTACGCGGCGTTGAAGACACCGAACCCATTCAGAAAAAAAAAACAGTTATTTTCAACGATAGTATTGTTCAAATCTCGTTGCGTCTGATTTGGTGGGAGATTCAAATTTCAAAGCTGCATTGTGTGAAAATTCGCGGAGAGATGAAAATGATTTGATCTAAACGCGATTATGGAGATTGGTTTTGAAAATCTCGATGGTTCGTGAAGAGAATGAAGAGAACAGAGAGAGTGTAATGAAGAAGAGAAGAAAAAGAAGAACGAGAAGGAGCTTCTTCGAAACGAAGGTTTTGCAGAGAAAAATGAATTAGTTGTAAAGACTTGTTTGGATCAGCGGTTATTATCAGTTAATAATAAGGTTTTCGACGTCACCGCGTGGTGGTGGAAGCCAAACAAGACATAACTCGAATTTCTTCTTTTATAAATCTAAAATTTCTATTTCTAATTTTTTAGTAGAATATGTATATGACAAGTATAGATATCGTGATTAAGACAATAATGAAAACGTCATATATAAGTATTAAATGCTTTTTCATTTTGTTGTTTAATTGGTATGGGCATGGCCTAGCTTTCGGACTTATATTTGATTTTGATGTATGAAAATTGTGATAGATCCATCACTTTGCAAATGTATGATTAACTAAACTTTATGTGCATTTAGCCTAACGCTAAAAAAAAAAACTCTTAAGATGATTTTCAACTTAATTCCAAACAGTAGGCCAAACAAGCATACTTTTTTGTTCTTTTGTTAGGGTGTATATGAAAAAATAAAATAATATTGTAGCACATTTTCTATTTCTAATTTTGTATGTAATCTTGTTGTGTCAAATGTTAGTTAGAAGTTTTTAAAAACACTTGCATGAAATGGTAAAATATCCCTTATAATTCAATCTGAAATTTTTAATCGAACTAGTTACAAACCCGTGCTTTGCACGGGTTCAATAACGTATTCGATAAAAAAAAATTCAAAAGGAAAGATGTTGAAACGACGGAACACTGTGATTCATTATAAAATATGTATGTGTTGATTAAGAGAGCATATAATCAGTTTATGAGATTAGGAATTGACATAATATTTAGGATGAAAACAATTGGAACCAATGATGTGTGAATTATGATTACATGTTATCCAAAATTATAAAAAAAGTGTTGTTGTTATAGAGTTACCAAAAAAGGATTGATACTCATATTTACATCAAATGAAATCAAGCAAAGAAGTAGCATCGGTGAGTGAAGATAATCTAGTCTAGGATTAGAGTTAAGGTGATCTGTTGAAAGTGCGGATCATGAACACCAAATCTTTATTTGGGAACGACTTGAACGTGCATATTTTTAGGTGGCTTCTCTAGATCAAAAATTAACTTATCACCTACATCTAACATATGTTCTCGACAAAATTTGAACCATTGGCCGCCTAAATATTTTTTGTAACTTGCTCTCGTTGCCGTTATCAAGCGATACTTATACCTTTTTTGAGCTTGTTTGTCGATGAGTGTGATTGTTTTCCGTGTTCCCTTTAGAAATGTCATTGATATCTCATTTGGGAAGTGCTAGGTACAAAACAAATTGCAGTGTTAATTAGATGTTATATATATATGTGCATTTCTAAAACATTTACCAAAGCATTATAAAGATTTGTTGTAGGAAAAGAGCATGTTTTATTTTGTTCAAGAGATTAGGAAAACAACATTATAACTAACATGATACTAATTGGAACCAATGAAGGAACCAACAATGTGCAGATTAACGTTACATATAATAGTTAGGTTTATAAAATAGACGGCAAGTGTCATAGACTAACGAAAAAGGGATTTTTGCCAATATTTACATCAGACAAAATGAAAAGAACAAATGGCATCCCAAAGATTACAGTCCAAAGCGATACGTCAAAATAGTAGAAGTTCAAATAGTTCAGCAGCAAAGATCTACTTTGGAACAACTCGAACGTGCAAGTTCTTCGGTGACTTTTCGAGATCAAAGATGAGCTTACGATCTTCTTCCATCACACGTTCTATGCAGAAATTGAACCACTGCCCACCCAAGTATTTTTCATAGCTTGCTCTATCGATGGTAATGAGGCGACACTTATACTTTCTCTGTGTCTGGTCATCAATGAGAGTGATTGTTTTGCGCTTTCCTTTCAGAATTGTTCTTGACACCTCGTTTGGGAAATGCTAAACAGGAAAATAACTGCAATATTAGTCTAATGCATATTAACATGGATAAGATGTATGCGAATATAGTTACATATAATTTATAAAATAAAGGTAGCATAACTGATTTTAAGCTAAAGAAAATGTACCATGACTTCTAATTTATCTTCCTATAAAGTTTAGATAAATGCATGCATGTACATTATATGTACCCCGTTGATCAATTAACATTGTTGAAACAAATGAAAATTAAGCATCACTCCTGCATGTGCATCTATAGCTAGCATCAGTTGACATTGTTGTCTTTGAACATTTGGTGCAACTCTCATAATACAATCCAAACTGGTTAGGATTGAATTTAGTTGTTTTCCAAATAGTGATGTAGTATGTATCCTAACACAAATTATGCACATGAAATAAAGAATAATGCAATATGTATTTTTAGTTTGTGCGTAAAAAAACTCAAAGCATGTTTGTGCATAAAAAAAGTAGACATTAATTAAGTTTATAAATTCAGCAATTGGCCAACCTGAGACAGATTGGAAAAATCGTTGTACGAAGTACGTTGAGAAGATGTCGAACTCTGACTTAAGTTCTGACTGAAGCTTTGACTCTGAGCTTGAGAAGTGTTAAGGTCACGACAACAATTCAAGAAACATGGTCAAAAAACAATCAAAACGGATTGTGAAATAATAAGTTACTCTAACACTGTATTGTGAAATCATAATGCAAACTTACTAAGTCTTAAACTTCTCAACAACCGGATGATGTAGGTTGATGAACAGCCTCGAACCTGACCAATTGTTACATATATTTGGGTTGCTATTGACTACAAAATGGAAGCAAAGAACTCAAGGTAAATAGATGGTAAATGATAAAGCTACGAAGTATTTTTCCCATAGTGTTACATCAACTATATTACCACTACATAAGGAATGACATCTTTCAAGTCATTATCAAACTTATACAAAATCCTATCATCTGATGCTGACAAAATAGAAAATAATACCTTTTCTATTTAGCAATGTTTAGTTTT
>Ga0315914_1004082_pt1 | contig 21891 bp, 21 predicted proteins | sample MpolenodulesMG_FD_203920 | JGI IMG/M metagenome (GOLD analysis project Ga0315914, IMG submission 203920) | Medicago polymorpha root nodule microbial communities from Los Angeles, California, United States - elongated nodules | ecosystem: Host-associated > Plants > Roots > Nodule | place: USA...
CTCTCCTTGGAAGTGCAAGGAGGACAGGACTACTTCCGGTTTGTGGAAGGAACCTGTATAATTGCTTGTGTTCTTTCTTCTTCTGTTCTTTACATTATCCGCTGCACATAGACTCTGAACTCACTCAAACTCTGAACTACTTCAGACTCTGAACCTGAGGACAGTTATCTAGAACGTAAAAGAAAAAGTTTCCAAAAACACAATACTCACTTCCACTCTTAACTTGAAACAATAACTTTGCTGAACATAATTGGTATCTCACGAGTTTATAAGGATAAGATAACTATGAGTACTTACTTTTGATTTTTAAAAACTACAACATCAAAATGGTAGTGTTGTTGTTGAATTATGTTTAAGATAGTAGAGTATTGATGACAAGAAATTATCTAGGATTTTTTTTTATCCTTTTTTAGAGTCAATTTAGAGTAGAAGTAGATAGTTTAATTGTATTTTTAGTCGTGTTTTGTAAAGAATTCAAAAGAAAATCATGAAAGAACATGAACAAGAAAATATACTTAAAGTCATGAAAATATACACAAACGAAACAACTTGGTGACTGTGTTATGCCTTTTTACAAGTTTCTCAATGTTAATTCTTAGGGCATAGTCATTACGGATGTTTCAGTGTGAAAACATGGAGAAAAAAGTGAAGATCGAGCAAAACCAACCTCGTAGTCACGACGCGTGCTATGAGCTGTGCATCTCGATTCAGAGAGTTTTATCAAGGATCAGCCTTGTATTATTTGGCATTGCGGGCCATCAATCATGCATCACGAGCATATGAAGGAAAGGCAACATAATCATCCTCGTCAGAGCTCGCCTTGCAAGATTTATAATTGTGTCACAGACCGACTTTTCCTAAAATCTTGGGAAACAAAATCATATAAATATCATATCGGTTAGTGAAAAGGTGAGTAGACGATGGAAACACGATTTCAGAAGGAATTGAGAGGTCGGAGTCATTCGGAAGTCAAAGAATCATCAACCAGTGATCCTTTACTAATGCTTTTTTATTTATATTCATTATTTTTTTTATGTTTAGAAGCTATGAGTAGCTAATTGCCTCTAGGTTAGGTCATGAAAGAAAAACTTCCATGTAATTGTTTAATCATGTGACTTTGAATAATTCTATGACTTTCAGTTAATTACTTCTGTTATTTTATTCAATTATACTTGTATTTGATGCAATTTATGTGTTTGTTAATGTTCATGATTTGATCCAAATCCAAGGACTACTAACCTGATCTTTGGCAGACGAAATAATATAACTGTTTAGTTATTGCTCAACATAGATATATTCTAAGCATGATTGTGCACTTAGTTTGGCGTCCTTAAACCTTCATTGGTTATAGGCTTACCTAAAATATTAGGGAGTAATAACCATTGAATAGAGTTAGTTACCAAGAAATTGACCTAACTAATTTGATCACATATCTTGAAATTAAAGTAATCAATTAAGTTGGATCCATAGTTTGCAGTTACACAAACAATTTGGATAAGGGAATCTGACATGGACTAGTTGTCTTTTTCTCTCTCTCTTTCTTAAGTAAAACAATCAATCATATTGTCAAGTGCAAAACCCCTCATTTAGTTACATAAATCATAATCATCATCACAATAGTTTAACTGAAATAACACAATCTCTGTGGATACGAACTTTATAAATTTTATTGATGACGATATGTATAATTGGTATTTTGTTCGTCAATCATCACAACAAATTTTATTGTTTTAAGTAATTATATATATTTTTTTATATTGTATATAATCTTTGTTTTTAGTATAACCCTTGTTGCTAGTCAAATTGATGAGTGTCGCGGAACCGTCATAAGCGAATTAGGAATATTTTTGGTGGAAAAGGTGAAAAGACTTTAAAAAATTGAAGAAATGAAATGGAGACAGGGGCGCCACACTCTTTCAAATCCAAGAAAAATTGATAAGTTGATGGATGCGAGGATCGCCACAGGAAATGTGATTTCTTGATAAAATCAAGGATGGTTCAATCCAGAACCACATGAAACAAACTCTCAACACACATTTGTGCAAAATTCTATAAAATTCAACTTCCTTTATTTCATTGAGCTGTAATGAACTCAAAGGTCCCTAATAAATTAGAATATCACCTATTATTAATTTAGAATCGAAAACTAATAAATAGTATTTATGCATTACAATAATTCTTATACATGCAACCCTAAAAACATATCAATTCAACGGACCAAGATATCGGCTGACTCTACTACTGAAATCGTGAATGTGCATACCAAAAATCTGAAGCAATGACTCATTAAAGCCTTCAATTGTGAGTTGTTTCCTTTTATTCATGCAGCAACGTAAATCCACTTAAATATTGTCAACTCCAAAGGCCAATAGAAATCAAGATATTCATCCAATTAATTGTCTATGTAATGACCAAGTAGTTCTCCATGTGCTGCTCTCAAGCTATTCAAGGATCTTATCAAGTTCTTCCTTTTTTTTTTAATTATTGAAGAAAAAATCATGAACCAAGGAAATGCAATTCTCATAATTCAAAACCAAACAAATTGTGAGTTAAACTTTGATAAAAGGCATATGAGGTTTGTTAACCCAGTTCGATGACAAACACACCTACTCTGGGGGCTACCAATCCAGCAAGGAAATCCACTTGCGTAGTCCTTGTTCTAAGTTCTCAGCAAACTCCAAGTTTACAACTTATCACCTAGGACCTACCCGTACTGACTTCAACCTAGGAACTCCTAGATCTGAGATCCCATCTCACTTCCACTCAATCAGACACCATGTGATTCTATGATTACAAATATGATGATGAAGTTACCTTCAAACACAAACTGACTCCAGACTTCAAAGCGTAGGAGTAGTATACAATCTTACAACTCAATAAAACCCAGTCCTAACCTTGCATCAAGGTGATACAAGAAAGGCTCACAATCAACAAGACTCAAAACCCTAAAACTCTATTTTTGATATGACGGCTTCAGTGATGAATTAGGTTTTGCGTCCTTCCTTATATAGTCTGAAACAGTACGGGCTAAATAAACTTGTTGGGCTTCAGATACACTGCAGATCCAAGAGCTGACCCGCTTCACAAGAATCAGGAACAAACACAATTGTTTCCTAAAATGTTGAAACATCTTTAGGAACCACAAATACACATCCAAAGTTTCCTAAAATATTGTCACTCTTTTAGGAAATAATCACACAGCTGATTCTGTACAAAAAGCACACGTCTTGGCCAACAAGTAAAAAGGTGTGGATTCCTTAAATAGATAAAGTGTGCGTTAAACATGGCACACAATCAGGGCACACTGTACCGTGCCAGCATGTTGAAACATTGTGTCCAAAATTTTGCATGAATATTTGTTTTAGAAATAATGAGGCCAATATTCAAATAGACAACAATCTCCCCCTTTGGCAAATTTTTGGCTAAAACAACCTGAGACCATACGGGCAAAGTAGAGAGACACCACACATACATTTCTTCAATCCACATGAACACACAACCATGAACAAAAGTACCACATCATACAGATAACTAAAGAGATACCAAACACATAGATCTTCAGTCAACAACATAATCAAACAGACATGAAGAAATATAATACATCTTCTAAAAAACACTTCCATATCTTCAAAAAAAAATCTTCCAATGGAATGTAGCACTAAAGAGTATCAGAGACATGCAGCAGCGGAAACAGAAAATAACTTTGCCTCACACAAAAAAAAACATAACCAGAATGGGAAAAATAAATTCCCACACCACATGCAAATGTTCCAACATTTTGTACCAGATTCTACCACATAGAAAAGTATCACTCCCACTCAAAGATGCAACCAATTAGTGACTACTAATAAAAACTACTACTCCCCCTGAATACATGCATGCATAAGGAAAACTTCATAAGCAGATCATAAGCAGAAAAATGAGATGTTGCAACATCAGGCACAACATCAAGCATGCATACTATTACCATCTATTTACTCCACCTTTTTAGCCACAAGTTAAGCGAAAAATAGTTCTTCATGCATAAATCATTAGAAAGTACCAAAAGAACATAAGTGTGTAGAATATCAGGGAATTACATACCAAAGCACATTAGGTGCTCAAATATCCAAGGCATAGCCCACAAATGAAAAGGGGTACCAAAAACCAAAAAATACTAACAGGAAATCAAAATAGTCCTAAACATTAAGCAGCATCAGAACTGCTGTCAGAAGCTTCCTCCCGGTCATCATTAGCATCATCATCTTTTTCTTCCCCACTTCCTGCATGCTCACTCTCAGCTTCAGCATCTTCTTTCTCTAGAGCATGGATCATCAGCTCAAACTGTGCCTTTCTTTCATCCAGCATTACACAAGTATCTATCAGGGCAGCAACAATCTCCTTTCTAGACATAAGACCTGCAGCAGGTGCACTCCCTGATGTTCCAACAATGTCTGGAACATGATGCTTACCAAACAACTTGTAGTGTAAAGTGAGAGGAGATTATCTTTTCTTTGGAACATCAGCAACAGTCTTAATACTAGGGTGCTGATCTAAAATAATTCTACTCAATAAAGTGGGAAAAGCTATAGGGAACTTCAAAGCATCAGTTTTGGCATGTTGTGGCAATATTAGAGGAATCAGTGGTTGGAACCCAATTTCCTGCACCAATCTTGTTTAGGATAGCATATTTCACAGAGAGCTTCGCAGATGAGATCTTTCCTATCTTAGGCCACACATTGACCTGATTAGCTGTAATCTCTTTGCACACTTGATTATCTGTCACCTCCAGCTCAAGAATATCAATCTATTCAACGCCAAGAAACTTGTTGATAATGTTGGGGGAGAAGTTGATACATTCTCCTCTAACATAAACTTTATGGTACTCTTTGCTTAGAGGGTTATCACAATCTTCAGGAAAATTCACAAAAAAAATTCCTTTTCTAGCTTCTTATAGCAATCACCAAGATTGCAGACAGTTTTCAGAAGTCCAGCTTTCTTGATCAACTCCATCACAGCTTCACAATCCAAAGCTTCCTTTCCCAGCTCTCTCTCCAAGGCCAACCTCTTATGAAAGATTAATTTCCACCTTTGAGCATTTTCAGGATAGTGGAAGGACACCTTGTCAATGGGCACACTGTCAACATTATGTTGAGTCTTCTTTCCAACAGATTTCTTAGAAACAGAGGGAGTGATGTTTAGAACATCCTCCTCATCATCATACTTAGAATCACTTGAGGACACAACCTTCCTCTTCTTTGATCTTCCACCAGTAACCTTCACCTTACTCCAACCATTCTTGGATCCTACACCAGAAGTCCTTGTCTTGGGGGTTTCTATCACAGAGGTATCACTTTTCCCTTTAAGAGTTTCGGACACAGAGGGAACATCTTTCTTTTTCTTACTTCTCAATCTTTTCGCAGGACCTTCACGAAAAGTCTAGACCGTCAGAGTCAATGTCTTCAACATCAACTACATCCTTCTCAATAGATTTACCTTCCTTTCTTGACACACCATCAACATTAGGTTCAGCTTCAGTCTCTTTAGGCTCTTCTGATGGAGATTTGACGACGGCATTACCAGAGTGAACCTCTTTCTCAGTAGCAGTCTCAAAGCCTAACTCATCTTCAACAGGGGTTGCAGAATCATCGCCATGTTTGTCATGTGGCCCAAGGATGTTTCAACATCCGGCCCAACATCTTTTTGAACATATGTCTTCTCAAGAGACTCTTGAGCAGAGTCACCAACAATAGTCTCAACAGCAAGTTCAGGATCATCAACATCCATATTCTCAATATTATTTGCAGCATTCAAGTCTTCTAACCCTAATTTCTTAGCAAATTCAGGAACATCAGAAGTTTGGCTTTTATCAGGATTACCTTTTTCCAACCCAGAAGTTGTAGTAGCAGGAACCATTTTGGAGGTGTCTTCAACATCAGCAGCCTTTGAATCTTTCTGAAGAGTGTGAACATCAGCTCAGACACCGGAACTTGCAAGCAGATTTCTCTCACATACAAATCGGTCATGGTGTGAGGAATCTTCGATTATCCCTTCTTTGACTTTGAAGGCTTCTTCTTCTTCTTAGCATCAGATTTAGAGGTGGTTTTCTTTTTCGGTTTAGTGGGGGAACCATTGTGATGGGTTCCATCATCTTGGGAACAGAAGAACCACTTTCTTGCGGTTCAGCTACAACATTTTCTTCGAAAGCATGAGTGTTTGATTTGCTAGACATGATGAAGTGATGTTTGGTGGCGAAGAGAAGACAATGATGTTTAGATACGAAAGAAAGAATACGAACGGTGTTTGGGATTTTTGAGAAAGTGGAAGTGTGAATGAGGGTTAGAGAGAGGTTATTGCGTGTAGTTGGCAGTTGTTGGAAAATTTGAAAAGATTTTTCCTGAAATAGCGTGCACCAACGAGTGGAAAGAAGTATACAATGACTTTGCACGCTTTACACAAATTAACTGCTATAACTCCTCATGCAGACAAATTCCCAACTTGCCCCCAACTTCTCAAACTTCTTAGCATCTAAGGCTTTGGTGAAAATAGCTGTCAATTGTTCCTCTGTAGCAACGTGTTCAAGAGTCACTATGTTTTCCTCAACAAGATCCTTGATAAAATGATGACGGATATCAATATGTTTTGTCCTACAATGTTGAATAGGGTTCTTCGAAATATTGATTGGCACAATACAATGTTAGAACATCCTGTTCAACATAATACTCCTTCAACATCTGCTTCATCCATACAAGTTGTGAATAACTACTACCCGCTGCTATGTACTCAACCTTAGTTATGGATAGGGACACATAATTTTGCTTCTTGCTAAACCATGAGATCTGATTATTTCCTAGACAGAAACATCCTCCAGAAGTGCTTTTTCTATCATCAGCACTATATGCTCCGTCAGCATCACAATACCCAATTAACTTGGAATTTTCACTATGAGAGTAATAAATTACATAGTCACTAGTGCTATTGATATACTTCAATATTCTATTTAATTGAGTAAGATGACTCATTTTTGGTTCAGCTTGGTATCTGGCACACACCCCTACAGCAAAAGTAATGTCTAGTCTGCTTGCAGTAAGATATAACAAGCTTCCAATCATGCTCATGTACATGCTTTGATCAACAACAACACCATTTTCATCTTTTGACAACTTTAAATGAGTAGCTGCTGGTGTTCTTTTATGACTTGCATTATCCATACCAAACTTCTTCACTATATTCTTGGCATATTTACTTTGAGTTATAAAGATTGTCTCTTCCATCTGCTTGACTTGAAGACCAAGAAAGCAAGTCAGCTCACCTACAAGACTCATCTCAAACTCAGATTGCATCCACTGAACAAAATGTTGAACCATCTGATTCGACATCCCACCAAAGACTATATCATCAACATATATGTGTGCTATCATAAGTCTTCCATTCTCTTCTTTCACAAACAAGGTTTCATCTGATCCAACTTTTCTGTAACCTTGATTGACAAGAAACTGAGTGAGTCTCTCATACCATGCCCTAGGTGTTTGTTTCAACTCATACAAGGCTTTCTTCAATTTGTAGACATGATTAGGAAAATTAGGATCTATGAATACTTTTGGTTGTTCAACATAAACCTCTTCATTTAAGTACCCATTTAGAAAGGCACTCTTAACATCCATAGATTCATTCACATCAATAGGTGTAACTGTTTCCTGTACGGGTGTTCCAACATCTGGTTCAACATCAGAAACTATGTCTTCAAAAACACCATCTATCACCACATTGATGGATTCCATAACTTCCTTGGTTATGGAGTTGAATACTATATATGCTCCATTGTTAGTAGAGTATCCAAGAAAGATCCTCTCATCACTCTTGGGATCCATTTTCCTTATGTGTTCTCTATCTGCTAAAATTTAGCACTTGCTTCCAAAAACATGAAAGTATTTGACAGTAGGTTTTCTTCCTTTTCATATCTCATACAGGGTAGTTGTGGTGCCAGTCCTCAGAGTAACCCTATTGTGAACATGACAAGTTGTATTCATAGCTTCAGCCCAAAAGTGATAAAGCAGATGTTTTGCATGAAGCATAACTCTGGCTGATTCTTGTAGGGTTCTGTTCTTCCTTTCCACAATACCATTTTGCTGAGGTGTTATAGGGGATAAAAATTCATGTTTGATTCCTTCAATGGAGCAGAATTCATTGAACTTAGAATTTTCAAACTTTGTCCCATGATCACTCCTGATTCTTATGGAAACATCTTTTTCTCTTTAGAGTTGTGTGCAAAGTTCTTTGAAAACATCAAAAGTATCTGATTTTTCCCTAATGAAATTCACCCAAGTAAACCTTGAGAAGTCATCAACAACCACAAAAGCATACCTCTTTCCACCAATGCTCTCAACTTGCATAGATCCCATTAAATCCATGTGCATGAGTTCAAGAACCTTGGAAGTTACCTGATGTTCCATCCTCATATGAGACATTCGAGTTTGTTTACCAATCTGACATTCCCCACATATGTTGTCTTCAACAATTTTGAGTTTAGGTAATCCTCTGATTGCTTCTACTGAAATGGCTCTCTGCATTCCTCTTAGGTTTAAGTGGCCAAGTTTCTGGTGCCACAGTTTAACCTCTTCTTCTTTACTTACTAGACAGGTAGACAAGTGAGTTCTACTTGAAGTACCCACAAATAACAATTTTCCTTAGACCTAGTACCTCTCATATACACTTCACCTTTCTTATCAGTAATCTGACATTCAGATTTGCTGAAATTCACTTCCATCCCTTGAGCACATAGTTGACTTATGTTAATCAAGTTGGCAGTTAACCCTTTCACTAACAACACATTGTCAAGTCTTGGCAATCCATTATTGATCAGGTTACCAATACCTAGAATTTTTCTTTTAGCTCCATCACCAAAAGTAACATAGCTGCTAACATAAGGTCTCACATCTTCAAGAAATTTATCAACTCCAGTCATGTGTCTAAAGCATCCACTGTCAAAGTACCAGTCTTCCCTAGATGATTCTCTTAGAGAGGTGTGAGCTATCATCCCAACATCATCACATTTTGGTTTCCTCTACTTCCTGACATTTCTCACTTCTGGTTCAGGTGATTTTTGCTGAAATTGCTTAGGATATCCATACAACACGGCCGTATATGACTCTTTCTCCTACAATAGTGACAAACCAAAGGACGAGATATCTTCTTGCTCTTAGAACTCTGATGTTCCTCAGGATGTTGCAAAATTTGTTTACTCATAGTAGGATCATCAGTTCCTGCAGCAGCTACAAATTTTATATCTTGGACTTGTTTTTGCTTCCTCACCATTCCATAGTCTTCTAGAGCATATGCAAAATTTATGTTCCGTTGTTTCTTGTTTAGAGGTTTATAATCAAAGTTTATACCTTTTGGTTTCCCTTTATTTTGGCCTTCTAGGATTTCTTCCAGCACATCAGTTCCTGTGGTCATCATCTTAACCTGCTTCTTTACATGCTCAAGTTGGAAGTTTAGTTGAGTTACCTCATCATTGAGTTCAGAGGTTTTTGCTAGATGATCACTCCTTTCAGCCTGCAGTTGACTGGTGGTCTTGTTCTGCTTCTCAAGTAGCTGGCATATTTTTGCATTTTTGGCATACAGTTCTTTGTAAGAGGCATCTAACTCTTTATAAGTTTGTTCTTCATCACATGATTCAGTATCATACATAACTCTATCATTCAAAGCAATGACATGTTTAGCAGATTCACTCTCCACTTCTCCTTTTGAGTCATCTTCATCAGACCAAGAAACATCCAAGCTTTTCTTTTGTCTCTTGAGAATTGTACCACATTCTGTTCTGATGTGACCATATCCTTCACATTCATGACATTAGACTCCCTTGGATTGATTGCTCTTCTCATCAGTTCTTGCCTTCTTCACATTGCTTTGTTGTTTATCAATGTTGAACCTGATGTTCTGACCATTTGACATGGGTCTTCTGTCAACTTGTTTCAGAATCTTCTTAAACTGTCTTCCAAGTAACACAATAGCCTCTAACAAGCTCTCATCATCCTCATGATTTTCTTGTGTCTCTTCAGCATCAACATTTGAAACAAAAGCAATGTCTTTGCCTTTCTTACCAGTCTTGTTATTAACAATTATTTCAAACTTCTGAAGTGACCCTATCAGCTCATCAACCTTCATACTTGAGATGTATTGGGCTTCTTCAATAGCAGTCACCTTCATATCAAATCTCTTAGGTAGAGATCTGAGAATTTTTCTAACAAGTTTTTCATCAGAAATTTTCTCTCCAAGTGAGTCAAAAGAGTTAGCAATGTCAAGAATGTTCATGTAATAACCCTGTATGTTCTCATCCTCCATCATTTTTAGATTTTCGAACTTGGTAGTAAGAAGTTGAAGTCTAGAACTTTTCACTTTTGATGTACCTTTGTGGGCCGTTTTAAAAATTTCCAAAGCATCCTTAGCCACAGTGCACTGCTTGATCCATCTGAACATATTCTTATCTACCCCATTGAACAACGCATTCAATGCCTTGGAGTTTCCAAGAGCGAATTAATCTTCATTCGTGGACCACTCTTCTTCTAGTTTCAGCTCAATTGTCTTGTTTCCATCTTTGTCAAGAACAACAGGATGTTCCCAACCATTCAGAAATGATTTCCAGGTCTGGCTGTCTATGGATTTGAGGAAAGAACTCATGCAAGATTTCCAGTAGTCGTAGTTGGAACCATCCAACAGAGGTGGTCTGTTCACAAATCCTCCATCCTTGTCCATTATGCCAGAAAGCATCTTCCCTGGAGCTCACCCTAAAACAGGCAGGGTGTCTGCTCTGATGCCAATTGAAATTCTAGCACATTAGCTTTCAAATATTTTATACGATGTTTCAACACCAGACACAAAACAGATGTTGAGATTAATGTTTGAACATCGTGCTACCAATAACAAATAAAACAAGGTAAAAGTAAAGGACAAAAGTAAAAGGCACGGGAGGTTTGTTAACCTAGTTCGGTGACAAACACACCTACTCTGGGGCTACCAATCCAGCAAGGAAATCCACTAGCGTAGTCCTTGTTCTAAGTTCTCATCAAACTCCAAGTTTACAACTTATCACCTAGGACCTACCCGTACTGACTTCAACCTATGAACTGCTAGATCTGGGATCCCATCTCACTTCCACTCAATCACTCACCCTGTGATTCTATGATTACAAACACGATGATGAAGTTACCTTCAAACACAAACTAACTTTGTACTTCAAAGCTTAGGAGTAGTATACAATCTTACAACTCAATAAAACACAGTCCTAACTTGCATCAAGGTGATACAAGAAAGGCTCACAATCAACAAGACTCAAAACCCTAAAACTCTATTTTTGATATGACGGCTTCAGTGATGAATTAGGTTTTGCGTCCTTCCTTATATAGTCTGAAGCAGTACAAGCTGAATAAATTTGTTGGGCTTCAGATACTCTGCTGATCCAAGAGCTGACCCGCTTCACAAGAATCAGGAACAAACACAATTGTTTCCTAAAATGTCAGAACATCTTTAGGAACCACAAATACACGTCCAAAGTTTCCTAAAATATTGTCACTCTTTTAGGAAATAATCACACAGCTGATTCTGTACAAAAAGCACACGTCTTGGCCAACAAGTAAAAAGGCGTGGATTCCTTAAATAGATAAAGTGCGCGTTAAACATGGCACACAATTAGGGCACACTGAACCATGCCAACATGTTGAAACATTGTGTCCAACATCTTGCATGAATATTTGTTTTAACAATAATGAGGCCAATATACAAATATCCAACATAAACACTCAACCCAGAGAGCATGATATTTCCATTATCTCTAGAGGTGGTGATGTGATTTGGTGGAGCTTTAAAGAAATAAAATATGATATTGAAGAAAGATAGGAAGAAGATAGCAAAGAAGAAATAGAAGGAAAAGAAAATGGTGGATGGGGCACAATGAGAGTATTAGAAGAGGTGACCAAGTATCATATAATAAAGCTTCCTTATCTATGGCCGCTTTCTCATGAAGGAAAGAATGATGAAGAAAAAAAAAAGGAGTTAGTTGAAAAAGAGGGTGAAGGAAAACCAGGGTCGTATCCGAGGCAGGGGGAAGAGGGCGACCGCCCTAGGCCCCAAAAAATAAGTACGAAATTTGGGCCCCAAAAATATTTTTTTAGGGGTCTATTAGGCCCTAAAATAAAGAAAATTGCCCTTCGCCCAACAAAAAACGCTTACTCCCATACAAACTGACCAAAATACCACCGCGCAACTTAAGTCACGCAAGTGTTAAACCCAATGTGACTTAAGTCACTTTCGCTACATTGGTACATCCCATAAGCGTTTTTTGTTGGGAGAAGAGCAGTTTTCCAAAATAAATTGCTTAGGTGTGCTCGATAGTAATGGGCTTAGTTTCAAAGTTTTGTGTATCAAGATTGATGTTTATATATATTTATTAGTTAGGACCTAAATTGTAGGTTCGTCTTAGACCACTAAAATCTCAGAAACGGTCCTGAGGAAAACAAGCATGAGATCAGTAAAGTCATAGATTCTATCTGCTTTGTTCACTAAAGTTCAATTGAGAAGGACATTGAAGCAACTTCATCTTTATCTCAAACTCTTGAAGTTCCTCCCTAAACAAATTAAAGACCAAGGATGATGTTCTTCATGTGTCATCTTAGCCACCCTAACAACTGATACATGCAGGGACGGATCTACATGAGATATTGTGGGGGCTTGTGCTCCTATTAAAAGTTTAAAATTTTGTAATTGTAATAAGAATGGTCTATTTTGTTATCATATACCAAAATGCAAAAATGCAGCATTAGTACGGTTTAATAACTTCAGCCCACCTATATGAGACTGTTAATTCTAAATCATCATAATTTTTTGTCCTTTTTCTAAAATATTTTGGTTCTTTCTAAATCATCTTAATTTAACATATAAATGTTGATTCTTTTATATAAATTCTATCCTCTAAACCAGTGGAAACTATTAGCAATTTTTTTTAATAAGCTAGAAATTTATTTATGAAAAAAGAAAAGGTTGGGGGACAAAAATCTAACCCGGTAGAATAAAAAAGACAAGAAAATAAAAAAGCTCCGCATATTACATTAAGATTCATATTATCAAATATAGTCATTCTCTGACAGTGCATCGCTCTATCGACCAACTATATACAAAAAGTTCTCCAAAGTTTGAGAAAATGCCAAAATGTCCAGACCAGTCAATTAAACTAGCTACAAATTAAGTTAAAAAAATGCAACATTTTTAATACTACAAATTTATATATAAATTTTGCCCCCACAATCGAAAATTTATGGATCTGTCACCGGATACATGTGGTAATCTAATGACGTTAAACAAGCATCTATTGGTAGACAGCCCAGAAACCGCGTCTTTCATCTTGATTTTACATCCAAGGGACACCCATTCAAAGATTCCAACTTTTCACACTTGTATTCATCTTTCATTTCATCATTTAAGTTCAAAAGGTACGCGTCTTTAGCGAATCGCATTTTTATGAGTTTGTATGAAGAGTTGCATGTTTCCCCTTTGTGTTTCATTATAGAAATGTTATGAAAATATTGAAATATCTTGATTAAGGTTTGACATGTTACCTCACAAATTAGAATGTACGCAAATCTTGGTGTTTTGTTGTTCATAAAGATCGAAGATATTGCCTTAAACTAGCTCATTGAAATTGACACTAGGGAGAATTGAACCTAAGACCTTAAAGATGACCACACTACAAGGACCCAAGTCAACACCACCAGATCAACCCAAGTGAATTTAATAGATACTTTTTCTTGAATTTTTTTTGGGTCTTGCTAATCAGTACCCTTAGGGCATTAGTTAAGGAAACCAAAAATAATAGTTTTGCATTGAAAATAACAATTTTTTTTCTTTTAAAAAGTTGAATTCACCAATTTTCATCACTTCCCAACAAGATGTTTCTATTTTTATTCCTTTAACCAAAGCATGGAGAGAGCATATGAGAACCATCAAAATGCATGCATAAACAACAAGTGGAATGGACCAACTCTTGAAAATGTTGAAACTGCACGAAACATACTTCTCTGTTTCAATTTGCTAAACGAGCTACCTTGCTCGCCGAGCGAATTTGACATAAATCAGAATGTTCATCTGTTGTTATCCACTTTTGTCTTAATTTTAAGAGAACTGATGTTTGAACAATAATTTTGTGACAATTTTTATCGCAACTTTCTCCCTCATACTCATACAATGTTCTCATACTCTCTCTCCATTGCTTTGGTTTTTGTATCAAGACCTACATTTTTTTTGTAAATTTTGGTTGCCTACAAGTTATCACATAAAATGGTTGTTCAATAACATTCCTCTAATTTTAAATAATGATTTAGACCATTTCTGGCATGTAATTGTGTTTTCAAAAGAATAGAGGAATGACATTGATATATTTTTTTAAAGGGAAATGTTAACCAGTGGCGGTGCCCCCGAGGCACTAGTTAAGGACTATAAATGGCAATTGTTATGAAAGTTTATGCAATAGAGTGCATTGGAAATTGAAAACTTTGACATTTTAAAAGAAAAATAGTTTAATTTAGAATGTTTAAAGAGTACCATCGGAAACACTCGTTAACAAAATCATTTTTTAACGAATAACAGATGTGATAACCAAAATAACATTATAATTTACTCCGCACAAGGTTCTGCAAAGGAAACCAAATTATTCTAAGTAACTAATATTCTAAGTATTCAAGTCTAGAACTGCAATGACTACCCTGCACAAGGCTCTGTAAATGAAATCAAATTCTTGTGATCAAAATATGCAGCCTACCAATTTGCCCCTCAAAAAACATAGTGCCGTTCACAATATAAGTCCCGGAGAAATGGTAACATTTGACTAATTTATCTCGATCACCCGAGTTGATATTGCACTGTGACATTGCTGAGTTGTTGATACTCTCAAGGACATTTAACGATAAATAAGGTTTTTCAATGACTTTCCTCTAAAGAAAATTACGATGACCTTCGTAACAAAAAGAAAAAGACCAGCTAGCCACAAAAACAAATTAACTATGACCTTCTGTGTACCATGTCTTGATATTTGCCATCCACAAAAACAAACAAATTTCTGGATTTGTGAATTCACTCAAATGCAAACTAGTAAAATTTGCTCCCACGTCTTCTTAATGAAGCCCCAAGCATATTTGACCAAACATGATTCGGCCACTTTCATAAATCCCAGCATTCCAAGTGCACACTGCCAAACATTTAGCAGAAAAAGTTATTCAAAGCCCAAAAAATTACTACCAACAAGACTAAAAGGTAAAGAATCTGCAAATGCCAAAACCCTGCTGCTATAATAAAAAGGGCAACCCGGTGCACTAAAGCTCCCGCATACGCAGGGTCCGGGAAGGGGTCCCACCATTCGGTGTATTGTACGCAGCCTTACCCTGTTTTTTACACAAGAGGCTGTTTCCAAGACTTGAACCCGTAACCTTCCAGTCACATGACAACAACTTTACCAGTTGCGCCAAGGTTACCCCTCCAAAACCCTGCTGCTATAATGCGATACAAAAATCTACCAGTAGTGAGTCGGATCAGTTCAATCCATAGACATAATCAAGTTTTACAGATCATAACATATAACCTTTTACAATAATTTGAGACAACTCAAGTCGAGCTCGACAGCAACATGTTTGTTTTTGCCACACCCAAATATATTGATAAAACACCAAACCAAACACACGATGTATCCAGAATTGTGCCAATTATTGTACAAGACCACTGCACTAGCAGGGTGAAAGTAACTAAAAATTAACAGGCACATAGCAATACACTAGCCCCTAACAAAGAGAATCTCAACATAAATCCAAGATAGAACAAAACATAACATAGCCACAACATAAACTTTGCACAGCAAATAAACTAGCCATAGCAGCACCAGCCCTCATAATCATTCAAACGATGGAAAAATCTACACCAGAACCAGACAAAAGGCCGTGAAACACAAGCATTCAAGCCAACCAGACCCAATCAAAAAAGCACTATACTCGTACTTTCAAAACAAAACCCGCCAGACCGCAATAGCTCACCAAAAACCAACACAGACCGCCGCAAAATGAGGCTCGAAACAGACCTGAACCTGCAACCGAAGCAAACCAAAACCACAGCCAAAACTGAATTGATCACAAAGCATCTGATCAGCATAGGACAAACTGAGTCACCTAGCCATCCTGCTCAACGGGTCCCAAAACCATTCGTAAAACATACATGGATTTGATGTCACTCTTCCTAGAAACCAACGCCAAGACAGCTCCTTAATATTATTCACCACTTCATCAACGGTCGAAAAGACATTATTAAAAAACAGATCGTTTCTACCCCCTCCATATCCACCGCAAGACTACATGCCAAATTAGTTTCAAACTGGCCTTAGTTTTCTTGCCTGTAGCTAGTCGTATAAAAGTAGCAAACGAAATGAAGAGATCAGGAGGAATCATAAGAACTGCTCTCAACCAACAAAAACAGACTATTTTATCTGTTTTTGCTTTGGCCACCCCTTTCAAAATTATTTTCACACAAGAAAGTATTGCTTCTTACAAAATTGAGTTTAGGCATGCATGCTAGGCCAACTTCTAAGGTACATAGACATGATCTCAGTCAAAAAATACAACAGATACAACTGCCATATCAAAGAACTAAAAGCACGCCTTCGCTGCAAGATTTTTTTTTTTCTTGTTCCATAAACTTTCAAAGTTGAAACAGCTAAATAATATTTTCAAGTAGCCAAATCTGCAACAAAAGCTACAACCATCTAACACATCTAAGCTACTTTGAAATGAAACGCATCATATACTTGTGTAAAATTTGTACGCAAAATTAGCAAGAATTGGTTAACATCAACATTAATTGAATATAGACAAGGACATTCAAAGCAATCAAAAACATTAAACGTTACTGTACATTAAAGAAGTGCAATATTAAGCCATTGATAACAACTGTTCATGGATACCTTCAAAGCATTTGACAAAAGGAGGGAGGGAGAGGGAGGGGAAAATATCAATTTTGATCTTTCTATCAACAGGATAAACCAAGAAATTTCAACAAGATCTCAAGCACATTCTAAGCATTTCTGTGTATATCAAGAGGGAAAATATTCTTGAAAAATCCTAACAAACACAAATTAGATTAATTTATACTTCTCTTTTAAGAAAAAACAAAATATGCTTTGAAAACATCATAATATGTAGAATAGAATTCGAATAAAATATTGTTGAACCTTCTATAATAGTATAATCACACAATAATTATAACTAGTGCAAAAAAAGGAAAACTCATGAACATAAAAAGTGGCTTGTTTCTTCAATATTTGCAAAAGTTGAAAATGTTTTCTCTGATTTTAGGCTTTCTAGAAGATCAATCAATTTCTTAAATACAAAGATCAAAACCAGATTATAACAAGTTGTCCATTGTAAAAGGTGATGTAAATTCATCAAAGGGAACACCAATGGCCTAAATAAACAAAGATTTGATAATTGGGAGCAATAATAACAAGATTACACATCACTAAGTTGCAATAAGTGCCACGAAATTCACAAGTTTTTCCTACAATTTTAGTAGGCAAAAGGTCATCATTTTCTTCAACCTAATAAATCTTGCGGATCTCAACTTTTTGAAAGCTTGAAATCCTATAACAAGCATTGCTAAATAAGAAGCTCCTTTTAGTACATAGGGCCAATCGCAATTAGGTATTACAATGAGAAACTAACAAGATCAAATAAAAAGTGGATACTTGAGGGTATGGAATTACATAGTTCTGCCACAAATTGTGTTAAATATGGTCACAGTGACAGTGACATCCATGTAAAAATACAAGGCACATCTAATTTTGGTGGAAATTATAGGATGAGAGGAAGGCATGGAAAAAGGAAGCTTGTGAGCTTAAAGTTCGAGAGAAATGAGTACATCTTTCTATAACTTGGAGAGCTTATTGGACACTAACTACATCACTAACAAACAGAAACGCTAACAAACTTATTATCCTGAAACATATCTTATTGTGCAGACGAAATCCAATCTTGATCATCATTAATTCAGTAAGCCAGATAAAAAAGAGACAGGAAGAATTTGCACCTTAAGGAGACACAGTTGAATCAAATTTAAGTTGGCATGTGACAGAGCCCCTTGGTATATCGGTTAATCTTTTGAGTGAACGATACTTGTTAGTTAGATCCATTGAAGTATCAAAAAATATAAGCATTGTGTGCAAAACAAGTCCGTTACGCAAGATATATTCAGCAAATGCCAGGTCCTCTTCGAATCCTTGATATCCTTCTATGTGAACATATGTCAGGTTGGATTCGAGACATTTAGGAACTATTGTTGACTTTGGCTCCCATGTTCCTAAAGGTGACGGTTCCTCCTCCTACCAACAACAAGGGACACAATGACTCAAAAATATATTTGTGTGTGTATAGATACATAAATTTGATTGAACTCAAGAACTCATCAAACCTTGCAACTCTGAATTAGGAGAACTTGAAGCATGTGGCATTTCTCAAGCACACCCAGCAGAAGATTTGAGTTGAAGCAGGGAAGAATGAACTTTAGATGATTTAAATTGCGAAATTCTGGATAATTTAGAATGGAGGTGCAAAGTGGCCACGTCTTGTGCACAAAACAAGGGAGGGCATAATATTAGTACAAAACTACATATATAAATACATATAAACTATAATAATAATATCTCACCTTTGATGTCGAATGACGCAAAAGTAGATGTAAATCATGGTTTCTCTTTCGGAGGAGGCTGAGCATAGGGTCGACAAACTCACTTTCACGCAGGGAAAAGACATCAAGATATGCTTCCTCCACACTCTGCAAGTTGCCAATGATGCCCAATGTGCTTTTGGTGATGTTGCCGCTACCACTACCACTGTCCTTTCCATCGATCCAATCAGAATCTATTTTAAGGCAAGTCCAAGAGAACTTCCTGTCGGTGAATTTCAATCTCTTGGAGGAAGGTGGCACAGGAACTTTGGTCAAGAATCCGGGATCAAAATAAGTATCCAGAGTTTCGAGTACGGGGCAGTCAGAGAGAAATGCAAGTAATGAATCCACAATTTCTACCTCAAGTTCAACATTCTCTACCTCCTGTTCCACAACGTCTATGTCAAGCTCCACGATGCCTGGGTCGATTTTCAACATCTTCAGTGATGGAAAATGAACTGAAGAATGGTGAATCTTCATATGGATTGAACCGATAAGACTGCAGTATTTTCAAAAGATAGGTTACAAAACATTCTATGTATATTACCTTATAATTTAAAAAATAGAAAGAACAAGAGATGAAATCATGAAAGCAAGCTACACGTATCATCTAAAGATTCATAAAAACAAATTTTTGGATGTTATTATTTTCTTTTTGGTTCATATATTTGGCTGTTATTGATTTTAGTATATTCCAATATTCATTTCCACCTTCCAAACATGTGAACCTTGCCAATTTCATAGGATTAAAAATTAATTTTCAAACAGAAACACATTTTTGTCGAATAAACGGTCGATTTAGTCCAATTTAATCCCTAAATTATCACTTGCTCACCAATTTAGTCCGTATACTATGAAAATCAACTAAAAGGGCCTTAAACTATTCTTACATCCAACTATTTAGTCCCTTAGCTAACAAAATTGGTTGTTTTTCGTAACAGTTCAGGGACTAAATTGATGTATTTTCCATAGTTTAAAACCATTTTGTTGATTTTGATAGTTTACGAATAAAATCGAATGTTTATTATATTTTGGGTTAAATATGTTTTTAGTCCCTACAAAATTATAAACTTTTAAATTTAGTCTCTACAAAAGTTGTATTCACTTTTAGTCCCTACAAAATTATAAACTGTCAAATTTAGTCTCTACAAAAGTTTTATTCACTTTTAGTCGCTGTTTGCATTTTACAGGGACTATTTTGGAGACTAAAAGTATCAGTTTTTTTTGTAAAAAGTTTTCAAAGCAAGGATTATTCTTACAAACTACAATAAAATTTTATATGGACTAAATTTGAAAACTCGTGATTTTATAAGGACTAAAAACATATTTAACCCATATTTTTGTATGGATAAACCACCATTTTGGTCCTGAAGAGTAACTGGTTGACACATTGAACAACCACTCGGATCTATTTTCAGATAGTCAATTTAGTTCTCGAGTGTGTATTTCATTGGGCAATTTAGTATCTAAAATTAATAACAAAAGATATGTCCTATGGATGTGTTTGCAATTTCGATACATCTATTAAAATGATTGATTTCATCGTTGCATATATGTTTTTTTTTTCTTGAAGATGCTAAACTAATCCACCCAAATTGGTGTCGAAATTTGGGTTAACTCATTCTTACAAAACCGGCTTGTGAAGTGAGGAGTGCCTCCTCTTTATCAGAGCTTGTCGAATTCAAGAGCCACCTACCTATTCACGAATCAAGCCCAAAGAGTGTTGGGCGTGAGAGGGTGTATTGAGAAAAACCCAAGTCCCACATTGGATAGATGAGACAGACAATCTTCACCTTGCAAACCGGTTTTGTGAGGATGGGTTAGGCCCCAAACATAAGACCATGAAGAGAAGCATATTAGTTTAGTAACAAGTTTTGTGTGTTGATGGTAGCATGAAAATGAAGTTACCTGAGGGAAACAAGATTGGTACAATCAAAGAATGAATTCGGAAGAAGCACAAGTTGAGCTCCACGGGAGTTATCAATATCGAGAGACAGTTCTTCAAGGTGGGGTCCCACAGCAGCACGGAGCCACATATCAACACAGTCTCCAGAAAACTTAAAAACATCAGAGATACTACAACTGAGATGAAACTTTCTAATCTCGCGGGATTTACGGAGCGTGAGCACGGCGTTGACGAAGAACGCAAATCTTTTGAAAACCTTCCGTAGCTCTATGTTAGGGTCAGAGTCAGAGTCGAAGTGGAAGGCGTCGAGATGCTTCCAGAGGTTGTTCCAGCGGCGAGAGACGAGAGGAAGGGTGGCTATGGAGGTTCTTGTTGGAAGGAAGGAAAGGATGTGGCATAAGAGTGGTTCTGGTAGACTGCTTAATCTGTCGCTGCCTCCGCCGTTGTTTTCTTCTTCTTTCCGTCGTTTAGAGGTTAACTCCGGCGCCATCGCACTTTTGCTCAATTTCCGCCGTTTAGAATGATCCACTTCCATCACAAATTATATTAGCCGAAGCATTCACACTAATAGAAAAACACTAATAGATTAAACAAGTGATTCAGATTTATTTAAATTAAAAGAGGGAACATGTAGAACTGCTCACATTCAATCATATTTTGCAATGGTTTCACCCGTTGCTAACCGTAATTAATTGTTACGAACTGAACCGAACCAAACCAAACCATTACAAATCAATTAATTCATTTTCACACAAAAATCTGAACCCTTTTTCTAAACCCTAATTGCATCTTATTTTACCCTTCCAAACCTAGTTTTCAGAGAGGCCGAAGGAGATTATGATAAGTTGAAGAAAAAAGAAAATCTTGAGCATCTCTATTGCCTCCCACACCACCCACTCAAAGGCTGGTCTCTACATTTATATGAATTTTCTGCACAATTGTTCTTGTTTAGCAGGAGTTGCTTTTAGTGTCATGAGGACCATGTTTTGGTTCATCTAATTCCTTTTTATATGGGAGTGTTGTTTATTTTTATCATATATTTAGTGTACTGATCTTGGATTTATAAAGACCATATTCATAAGGCTTGTAAATTTTCTTCATCGTCTTTGAAAAAAAGTTTCAAGACATGTTGCTTGAAAAAAAAGAACCATACTAATTAAAACTAGATTAAAATCAATTCATTTTATAGAATTAAAAGGCCATGGCATGAACAGGCAATAGATGCAACATGATTAGAGAATGGTTTTTCAGATTTTTGT
>Ga0315914_1004087_pt1 | contig 21876 bp, 13 predicted proteins | sample MpolenodulesMG_FD_203920 | JGI IMG/M metagenome (GOLD analysis project Ga0315914, IMG submission 203920) | Medicago polymorpha root nodule microbial communities from Los Angeles, California, United States - elongated nodules | ecosystem: Host-associated > Plants > Roots > Nodule | place: USA...
TTATGGATCCTGCACACTTGAACAAATTGTTTAGCATATCCAATTGATTATTTTTAATACCTTGTTATTGTCAAAACTCAATAGGTGACTTGTGAAACACCCTTGTTCCAACACAAGGGAGGTGGACAAATTGGGGTTTGTGGTGGAAACAATCGAATTATTGACTCAACTATATTGTCCCTCGATTAATTGTTGTATGATGTCGACGACACGACAAAATTACAGGTGAAGGATAAAATTGTTAAAAATTCAATTTCAAAAATCAACATGGAGACCGAGAAGAGATCTGCAAGGCTTCATATGGTTAGAAATATTGTGATAACAACAGAGACAACATCTTTAACAAATAAGGAGACTTCAAAATATCCAAGTATTAGTCTTCAATCCTTAGTTGAGCCTAATGTTGTTGAGAAAATTTGTACAAAATATTTCTTTAATGAGAAGCCGTGATTATATTCCAATGCATGCTCGGAGATGCAGTAACAATTATCATTGAAACTGAGAGTACGATGGATGTCAATCCTCTGGAATCTGCTACGATAATCATCCATGCTTCAATTAGAGGATATTTTGTTCATAGAGCACTTCTGAAGAGTAAGAATGTAGTGAAGTTCCAAGTTGTTGTTCCCGGTCACTTGGTTAGAAGGCATGTTGTTGCAGCATTGCGACGTGTTCAAGTTATTACGAAAATGCAAGCTCCGTTATCAGCTCTGAGCCACAATTCAACAAGGGGATTATGAGTCAATGTCGCAAGAATGAAAGGGGTGAAGTTTAAGGAAGATGATTGGGGTTTTACCGATCAATCTTCAGCCTCAATTCAAAACCGAATTTTCTACCCACAGTTTTATGGTTGTTGATTCCCAGTCGCATGGCCGTGAAATCGAGTTGGATAGTCGGATGGTCTTTGCTTTGGTTGAAAGTAGAAATATCTCGTTGACACTTGGTCAGTTTAAAAAGGGGGTTGAACAATTTCAACAAGCTTTAGAGATTTTTCCAGATTGCGTGCATGCACAATATAAACTTGCTTTGGGGCTTCTTAGTTTGGCAAAAGATTGCATTAACCTTGGAGCATATCAGTGGGGCACTTCATTGTTAGAGGGAGCGTCTAAGGTTTCCATAAAGAGTGCTCATTCTTTTAGGAATATCTCGTGTATTTGGAAACTACATGCGGATATTCAGCTTGCATATGCAAGATGTAATCCTTGGATTCAAGAGGTCCAAAAATTGGAATCTAATAAGGAAGCCTTCAGTACTTCTATCATTTCATGGAGGAAGACCTACTTTTTGGCTGCAATACATGCTAGGTTTTCGTACCAACGAGCATTACACTTGTCTACATGGCAAGCAAAAATTTATAGTCACATTGGAGTAATTTCATATCTTATTACCTCATTGAGCCAAAATTACAAACAAAACTTAAGTGCACAACAACTAGGAGAAAGGATGCCTATTGGAGCCTTGGTACTTGAGGGTGACAATTATGAGTTCGGAGTGGCATTGGGGTGTTTATCTTATCATAATGCTCTAAATCAGCATGCTTTGATCAGAAGACTGCAAGTAAAGGCATCTCTAGCTGTTTCTTGGGGATATCTTGGGAAGTTGTATTTTAAAGCGGGCAAAAAGCAATTGGCAATGCAAGTGTTTGACCATGCGCGGAGTATCAATCCTGGCCTTGCATTCCCATGGGCAAGCTGTAACGTCTCCTTTATTTTAATATGATTTAAATAAATAAAATGCTAATAAATTTTTTTTTTTTTTGAAAAATTCGACATGGCCTCTTTTGAAAATTCATGATTTGTATGTCGAACAAGTTATACCTAATGACAACTTAAAGTTTTATGAAGAAGAGCTAAATAGAACGCTCTACTAGTCTTACAAGATATTGTCAGTCTTGGAAATAAGATAAATAGGTACAACTTTCATGAAATTTTGATAAGTGTGTAAAACTTTTAAAAGAAAAGGAGATATTACATATTAGTACATCACCGTTTTTTTTTTTATTCAAAGGAAAATGAAAGCGCCCATAAAAATACAAATAACCAAATAAAAATCAACAATCTAATACAAGAAAATATCATATCTTCATTTTCCATCAACAATCTACCTAGTCTCAGTTCGATTCGATCCCTTGTGCAATCCTCAAATGTAGCTACTAACAAAATCATGAAGACAAGCAGAAGAAGAAAAGAATATGGGGTCAGATTACACATCAAGTAATATCGGTAGATATGAGAATTCACACAAATATTTATTTACATATATACACATTCCACATAATAGTCGAAGATTAGTAATAGAATTTGATAAAACAATTGACTCAATACACGATGACTCTTAATCCTAATACTGCTCCATGGAGACTAATGTTGTCAAAATTTGTCGATATGGCAATCAAGTCGCGCAACTCATAATTAACGAAACCTCAAATGGTAGTAACCATCATGGTACTCCTCGGAATTCTCATTAGAGTGCTCTGCATTGATCTCGAATTAGTTCAGTGGAGTGTCAGAGTAGATATGTTGGCTAGTGAGCTTACCGACGATCAATGTATCTAATTACTGAGCCATTGGTACATGCCCCACTCATTTCTAACCCCCCATGGCCCACACTTTGCTAATCTCCTAAAAAGGCGATCCATATTGTCAAACAACAGCGACTATGATTTGGTTGGAATTGTTGTCCATCGGACAAACAAGGAAATAAAGTTTCTCAGTAGTACAATATCAATTTAGAGAATAAAATCATGGTCCAGTCTATTGAGTTTGGATAAACGACATATGCTTAAACACTTTACAATTATTAAAAAAAAGAATTGGATCCCACAATGAGTAGTATCCAATCATTTGATTTATCAACTTAATTTTAATTTAAAAAAAGCTTATTTATGTCTTTTATCCAACACTCAATTACTAATCAATTTCAAATAATGACAACAATAATCCTTGTTTCAAAACAACTCTACTCAATGCGAGAGAGTAATTGATATCGACATTTAACTCATTCCAACCCTTCCGGATCAAAGTCCGAAAACAAATGCGCATAACGCAAAGTCCTAAACGACTTAGACGACCCAAATTTACCGGCTATACATAGAGCCTAACTACATTGCATAAATAAGGCTTTTGTGGAAAAACCTTGTGTATGAAAACACAACCACATGGTTAAGGTTCTTGTGATCAAACCATTACCATGGAAAACAATACAACTATAATCAATCCATCACATAATCAAGAATAAATTACAAATGAAAGCAATTAAAAAAAACAAGCAATGCGTCATAAACAACTCATAACAAATAACATATAAGGCACATAGATAATAATCAATCAAGACAATTCATATATTTCATAAAATTCACCTACGATAAACACATTCACACAAAACAGTTTGATTCCAAAAATACCCCCTTAATGGTTAATCAGCCCCCACCTTAATACTTTACCGAATACTCCCGCGCCGCAACTACAGAACGTTGACTCTACTGAACCAATTCAAAAGCCAATATACACGAACATAATGCTCCAAGCAGAGGAAGTTGATGGGCAATAAAAAGAAAAGAGTAGCAACCATCCAATATATAAAATAACAAAGGTCATAATTAATTCAACCAATATCTTAATAAATAAAGTACCAAAGTGACGCAATTTTAATAATTTAAAATACTACTGGTTTCGTGAATATAAATTTTTTTTCATAGAGATATCCTTTTAAAAAAAATAAAAAGTAAACTCCTATGCTTTCATCAAACGCTCGATTGATCTCATAACTAAAACTATATACACGAATTTCTCTATTTTAATCAGAAGGTATACAAAATTCTATCAAAACAACTTATAATCTTAGACTTTCTACTAAACTTATTCTACTCTTTTCTACTTATCCTACTTCTAACTATTTAGGGTCTTCACCAAAATTTAACATCAACCATACTATCCATTACTAATTTCCAACAAGTTATTCCAATAAAAGCACCACTTTAAGGATTAAAGTTCAGTCAACATCAAAGTCTACAAGTTCTCAAATTCCAAAGAAAATTGTTGATGTCTATGTTACTCTAAATTATGATTTTCAATGATAAAATAGTACCAAACAAAATCCTAACAACAACCAAGTCTAATACATCCATTGAGGTCTCATTAGGGAACTTAAAATCATCAATTTGACAAAAACATCATGTCTAATTTTATGCATTTCACCAAAATCCGAAAATAAATAATTAAATCTCTTAAAAATTAATTTAGAGGCAAGGTAGAAGATGAAACTCACCAAAATGAAGGAAAGGATGTGAAATGGTCACAAACACGTTTTCCGGTGAGGCTGAGACGATTCCCGACGCGGTGGAGGTTAGCTTCGGCATGGTGGTCACTGGTGAAAATGCTCCGATCAAGAAATAAGTTTAGGGTTGTGGACATCACGAGGAAGAAGATGGTGTGTTTAGTTTTTCAAATGGTGGTTCACGGTGACTGGAAAGTAAGAGAGAAGGTGGTGGTTAGGGTTTTTGAAACCTCACTGATTTTGAAATAAGAGGGTGGTTTTTGATGAGGAAGGAGAGATGAGTTCAATGGTGGTGGTAGGGTTTTCAAACGAGGCCGAACGGAAGAGCTACGGCCGCTGGAAGTTGACGGTGGTGGTTGAGGAGAGAAAGAAGAAGCATGCTGAGTTGTTTCTAAAAGAAATGAGGAATAAAATAAAAGCAAAATAATAACAATATAATAATAATAATAATAATAATAATAATAATAATAATAATAATAATAATAATAATAATAATAACAACAACAACAACCACAAAAATAAATAAGGAATTAGATCTGGACGTTACACAAGCAAGTCAGCTGATTCCGGAACCCTATTTTCACAAGCTTGTCGCTTACAAGCTTGTTCTTTTTAATCTAAGTTTAGCACTTATTAGCCTACACTTCCGACTGCATCAGGTTTCATGCTATTTAGAAAAGCTAGTTGTTAAAGTCGATGGTTTTATGGATTAGGCAAAATGACTTTTCTTTTTCAAGATACATTGTTGGTATTTCCTTGGCACTGGCCACATATGGTAATTTTTTTTCTATGTATTGGCAAATCTCTTCTAACTTTTTCGGAGGCCTTTGTTGTGTGTATTTGGCTTATGATTGCTGTAGTTAGTTGCTTCTGGTTCAATTTGGTTTCTCTCATAACATTTCTTGATGGCTTCATATTTGTTTTGCAAGCCTTGGTTTAAAATCCGAAGTATGGGATTTGGCTATTGTTCACTTCAAGTTTGTCTATGATTGTGAAGATTAAAAATTATTTTTTTTAAACTTCATTGTTGGCAGGGCCGGCCCTAGGCATTGGCCGAGGGTGTGACGGCCTAGGGCCCTTGTCGGTTCGGGGCCCAATTTTTTTTAAGATAGGGGATGTATAAAGAAATATTTGGTTTTGGGGGGTATATAATGGAAATTTCAATAAAAGGCCCCAAACATTGATATGATAAAGGGTTGGGCTGAAGTCTGTCAATGTTTTTAACCTTTTTGGAGCAATTTGATATATATACCCTCATATCTCACAAAAATTTCTATATACACCCTCCCTATAAAATTCTTTTGGCTATTCTTAATAATGTGCCAAAAAAATTATTATTGAAGAAATTAGTGATATTTTTGTGGCCCTTTTTTCCTAATAATGTGCCTCACTTATATCAAAAATATTGATGATATTTTTTTTAAGATAAAATATTGGTGATATTTAATATCTAAGAAATTGAGATAATTTTCGTAACAAAACAATTGTATTTTAGGTTAAAATAGGCCTACTAGAAAAATTAATTTTAATATTGTCTTTCAGTGCTTCCAAAAGAAAAATCATATCAATATAGTAATGTCAACTTTATTGAATTGATTGACAAAATATTAAGTGTGCTAAAATTCATCATTGAAGGTACACTTTTATCAACAATCTAACATTGAACTTGTTAAAGATACTTATAGCATATAAAAAGAGAAATGATGTACTTCTAGCATACAAATGAGTTTTTGTATCGATGATTCCTCTAAAAAATATAACACATTTAAAATTTAATTAAATACATGTTGATATACTTTTACCTTTTTGGTGTTATTATTCTTTTCACTGGCAATATGTTTTAGTGTCTATGAAGTATTTGATTTATTTTTAGATGTTGCCAAAAAAACATTTATTTGGTAGTGAAAAGCAAAAAAAAAAATGAAGGGCTGATAACAACATAACAACGAGCTAAAAAATTGTATGATGTATTATGTAATGAGCCATTATCTCATATTATGTCTAAGGCCTATAGAACTCTAGTAACGACCGATTGTTGGAAGCATTGATTTGTTGACCTATAGTTTGAAAACGCATCAACATATTACAAGAACTATTTCAACTATTAATCCATTAATTCAGCCTAGTATTTCTTCTTGGAGAGGTCTTAATCTAGTTGTCAAGAAAAATAAAGGTAGCATGACTATGAGTGTTAACCGTTGACAACTCAACAAAAGTGACTATGATTTGCTTCACGACATTGAGATTTTGAATCTCTATGCATTGCAATTAACACAACCACAATTAAGGCTACATCAACCAAATATTAACTTGTGAATTTCACCACAGTTTAAAACTTTGATAAGAATAGCAAAAAATGAACCATATTATTGAGAAATTACTACAAAAAAATTGAAGAACGAACAAATTTGAATTAGAAGTTCACGATTATAAATATGCTTATAAAGTGACTTCAGAAACCACAACAAAGGTAGAAGAAGCAAAATGAGGAAACAATTACAACACCCTCAACAACATAAACTATCTTGAAAACGACAGTATCCATGATCGTCGTGCGTAGATGAAGTCGTTTCCAATGAAACCCATTAGAGAATTTCCATGGTCGCAAATGCTCCTTGCTCAACTTCTTGAACGACCAACTTGTCTTCATCATATGATAACTTGAACTTGATGATGAAATTAATCAACACTAACTCAACTTGGTGTCTCTATTTATCTTGGTTATATCGTTTAATTTTTTATGTATAACAAATATAGTTATTATGCACGTATAGAAAAGAGTGTGAGAGGCATTTATATATATGCAGAAAACGAATATATATAATATGTGCCTTGGACGCTTCAATGGTAAGAGTATTGGCTGGCTTTGGCTGTTTTTCTTGCTGGCCTAAGATTACACGTAAAAATATTACTTTAGTTCTGGACGGGTCCTTTTTGCAGATTCTTTAGATAGATAAAAGATGTGTTTTGTTTATGATTTTCATACGTCCAAATGTATGAAATTAATTTTATAGAAAAAAGTATGAAATAACATTAAATAGTATAAATTTATTTCCTTTTTATGTCAATATTTATTGTAGAAAAATTATTTTTAAGGTCATTTTCAGTTCATTATATATTCTTTTGGTTAAATTTTGATGATATTTAATTTACTATAATAGTAATGGTTTTGTACATGTACCCAAAAAAATTGTTTTGTGAAAAAAGTAAAAGTTTAAATAATCAGTAAAGTATTATGCATGGGTTGGATAACAACAGAAGAGGTTAATCTCTTCCAATGCGACGAATCAAAATTTGTAAAGGTGTCCAATTTTAATGTTTGATAGTGTCTCAAGTATGTTTATCTCTAACTCAAAGAGCAAAATAAGATTTTAACCCAAAAAACAAATATAGGAGAGCATCTTCAATATATTTAATTAAAATAAGCATTTTATAAATTTTTAAAACTACTCTCCGATTCTCTCAAAAAAAAAAAAACTACTCTCCGATTGTTGGATTTGGGTCATCACAATTGTATAAAGAAATTGAGATGGTTATGTGTATAATTTCAACATTGAAATGCATTGAATTTTACAACTTATAAAAATTATAAGTAGGGTCCAATGCATTTCAATAATAACATCGTACACATACTCTTCTCAATTTATTTCTTTACAATTGAAATGATCCAAATCCTCCTACCATTATTTTTTTTAATTTTTTATTTATAAAATCAGAGGGAGTAATTCGCGACATTTGCCACGTGAAATTCAATAGGTGTCACTATATTAAATTATGACTAAAATGATTCATGAAAAAATATGTGGGGGCAAAAACTTGAACGATTTTATTTATTTTAAGAATTAAAAACAAAGTTTATTTATTTAAAGTGAAAAAAAAAACATATTATGTTCAAAAAATCTTAATACAATTTTTTTTAGAGAATATCTAAACAAATGTATTTCCTATATTCTTTTTTAAGTGTCGTTTGAGTGAAGATTTTATATTTTTATTTAACCAACGTTTTGATAGTTTAAAGGTACAATTTGTCAATTGCATCATTTTTTAATTACTCTTACTTACTTTCTTTCAATAAAACTAATTAATGTTATTTATTTGAAAAATTCTTCTTTGTTTCTTTAAACAAAGTTTATTTTTTTATCTACAAATTTAACTTTTCAAAAACATTTTTTTTACCTAATAATAGTTTCATGAACGTTGAAATTATCTAAATAAGATGAATAACATAGTTAAAAATTTCAAATACAAAATAAAATAACAATTCTAATACAAAAGTTAAAAGACTCAATAAATGTTCCAAATGAAATAAGAGTTGAAGACTCGTTGGAAAAAATAATAGTTGAAGACTCAAATTTATTGGAGAGATGGAGTGTATTAACAATCGTTAGTTATGGAAGAAAGAATATAACACATCAAATATATATTTTTTGGTAGTGACGCAGCAAATAAATTAGAAAGAGAAAATATATGTGTGAAAAAAAAATTATAAATTTATTTATGAATTAAAATATGGGTATACTAATTTTATTTATTTTTTTAAAACGATACATAAAAATGAATAATAGTGAAAGGAGGGAGTACAATTATTTTTTCCAAAGTGATGTAATAGAATAGGGTCATTATCAGACATGACACTTTTTCTGAATTCACTCAAAGCTAGGCACTATATATGTCACAAGAAGGTTCACAAGAAGGAGCTAGTAGCTCCACACTCTTCTCATATTCGTTTCACTTTCATTTTCTTTTTCAGATTCCTTTGTCCATTGTTTTCAGGGTCCATTTGTTTCATAACTTTGATAAAATAATGATTTGTATTGTGATTTATCTTATGCTATAAATTATTTAACAAATAATTTTTAAAAGAAAGTTTCATATTTTTTTTGTGGTTACAAGGCAAAAAAAGAAAGTTTCATATAATAGTTAAATAGTTTCTCACAGAAATTAATTTTAACTATCTCATCCTTTTAGTGCGTTTTTTTTTATAATAAAACTTCAAAAATAATGCCTAAACTGAGAAGCTACTTTAAATAACTTTTGATAAAAAAAATCATTTTTGAGACATATGGTTTTGAAAAAATATGTGATTTTTATGATATTAATATTAATGAATATTTATGTTTGTTTAGGAAAATGGATTTGAAATAACTTATTAAATTTTTGAGCAATTTTTTTATAAAAATCATTTTTAAAAATACAAAGGAAAATCATTTTTAGTATTTAACAAACAGACTTGGTTTTCAATGTCATAAATTCAAGCCCGATCAAATATTAAGCCACCACAAGCTATATTTAATTTTCTCTTTTTTATCTGTAGATTATTAGAGATAATCTTATTCAAGGCACGTATTGTCGATCAAATCTCTTTCAATCAGAATTCAAACCTTAATTTGACTCGTTGTGTAAGTTTAACCTCTTCCATTAAACTTAACTCCGGATGGTGTATTACATTCATTTTACATCTATAAAGTGTTGATTTGTATGATATCCAACTCAAAGTGTTGATTTGTGCTTCTTTCTATTGAGAATCTTTCTTTGACATGAGAATCGTGGAATTCCTTCAGATTGAATAAGCAAGAAAAAATCCCCAAAGAATTAGAGGAAACAAGAAACCCTTCTTATTTGATTTAGAACCTTGAATTCTTCAATTTCCTTGAGTAATCACACCATTATACAATCCTAGAATGTTCTCCTAAACTATGATGCAATCTCCAAAAATAACTTTGATGAAAGTGTTTACAAAACGTTAATGTGTGTGACAGAGTAGTGAAACTTGTAATGAAAGATTTTAGGTTTAGAATCATCTTGATGAAGTTTGAACTTCTACACAATTTGAATTGATTCAAACATGTCCCAAACCTTTTTGTTTGCATTGAATCGATTCAAGATGTCGTTTATGACATTTGAATCGATTCATAAGTGTAAAAGTGCATAGAAAACAGTTGAAAACACACTATTACCTCAAACTCTGTAAAATATGATATCCAACTCAAAGTAGGTTTAAACTAGTAAAGGTTTAATGCATGCAAAATATATTTATACAAATGAAAATTAATCCTAGAACAGAGGAACACATTACAATCTAAAACCATCCTAAAAAATATAAGACATCACAAACAAGAAAATACATAAAAGAAATAAAAAATAAAGATCATCGTGGTGCTCAATTTAGTACATAAAAAGTTTGAAATACATGAGAAAAATAATTTGAGATAAGTTATTGAATAAGCATATATGTGGTCAACGCACCATTGGACTTCTCTCTCTAAAAAACTTCCCCTCTGCCCTCTCTTTAGATTAAACCGCCTTTCTTCTCCTTTTTCAAACATGTTGTCCACCATGTTACCTTTATTTCATGTGGTTTGATGAGTGGTGTTTGGTCCTCCGCACCACCATCCTTCCATATCTACTGCTCGGCCAGAAGTGGTTTTGCAGGTGTTTTGAAGGTTTAAAACCCATTGGCTTGGTTGACGTGGTGGCTGCACGACCATCACTCTGGTTCTCAACCTGGAGAAGTCTAGCGCCGCCTCTCTATCGGTACTTCAAAGGGTTTGTTCTGTTGAAGGTTATGAGGTTGTTGTATGATTCATCTAAAACCCATGGCGACGACAGTTTTGCTGTTTTGAGGCATGGATGGTTCTTAAAAACCCCTTAGGATGGGTTCACTCCAGAGGTGACGGTGAGATTGGCTCACTGATCGGCGTTGATCGTCTGATGCTTACACAGTTGCTGCTTGACGATGCTATTGGTCTTTGGTTTCCTGGTTATGCTCCAGAGTTGCTGAAATTTGCATGATTCAAAGGTTCGACATTTGATACAATGGAGTTTTGCTTGAATCTGATTCAATCTTTTGTATTGAATTTGGACTATTATTGGCTAGAAATGGCCAATTACTTGTTGTTTATGTTAGTACAAGTTGTGGGGTCGGGAAACTGTTACCATGTTGGCGGTTAGTTTCAGGTATCATCCTTTTAAAGATGAGTTTGAACCAGTCTATGGGTTGTTTAGATGTTTGGCGCGTTTATATACCAATTTCTTTGGCAATTTCGGTTTCGTTCCCCGCGTTGGGTTTACTGGGTTGTGCTTCCGGTGCATATCCTCGTTATGCATATGGTTTCATTCAACTAGATTTGGTAGTATGTTTTTACCACATTTTGTTATTATTGGTTGTAATACTCATTTAGGATGTATGCGTGGTCGCTGACAAGCTTTTTCAACTCGAGAGTTTACCTCAACTTGTTTTGCCTAAACTCGACTCGAGAACTCGTACCAGTTTACCTATAATTAAAATTATATAAAAATTAGTATATGCATGACATATATAAGCTAATATAATATTGTAAATAGGTCAATAGTGCAAAATATGACTTAATTATAAAGGCAAATTATTTCAAACTATCATAATAAAATGTGAAATTCCGACACACTAGCTTTCAGATGTTCTATGTGATGTTCCAACACCAGATACAAATTATGAATGTTGAGTGTAATGTTTAGAACATCGTGCTAACAAATATAAACAAAAACGATGCAAACATAAAAGTCAAGAAAGTAAATGGCACAGGTGAATTGTTAACCTAGTTTGGTGACAAACACACCTACTCTGGGGCTACCAAGCCAAAAAAGAAATCCACTAGTGTAGTCCTTATTCCAAGTTCACAATAAACACCAAGTTTACAACTTAAGACCTAAGACCTACCCGTATTGTCTTCAACCTAGGAACTCCTAGATCTGAGATCTCATCTCACTTTCACTCAATCAACCACACCCCCAGTGATTCTCTGATTCCAAAACAAAAGATGAAGTTACCTTCAAACACAAACTACCACCGTGTTTCAAAGCTTAGGAGTAGTATACACACTTACAACTCAATAAAACACAGTTATGATCATGTATCAAGGTGGCACAAGAACAGGCTCACAAATAACATAATGACTCAAAACCCTAAAATCACTAATATGTAAATGATGGTTTGAATGATTAATTAGGTCTTGCGTCCTTGTATATATATTGAAGCAATACGGGATGAATAAGCTTGTTGGACTTCAGAAAAACACTGCAGATCCATGATTTGATCCGCTACACAAGAATCGGGAACAAACAGATTATCTCCTAGAAAGTCAGAACATCTTCAGGAACGATCCAAACACATCCAAAGTTTTCTAAAATATTGTCACTACTTTAGGAAATAGTAACATAACTGATTTTGTACAAAAAGCACGCGTCTTGGTCAACAAGTAAATAGGCGTGGATTCCATATAAAGATAAACCGTGCATAAAACATGGCACATAAACAGGGCACACTGAACCGTGCCAGGATGTTAGAACATCGTATCCAACATAATGCATGGATATTTGTTTTAGTAAAAGTGAAGCCAATATACAAATATCCAACAAAACGTTATGCTCAACTTAACATCAATATACAAAAATTAACGCACCAAATCATAATTTCATAGGTCTCTAAGTTATCCATTAAACCATCCAAAAAAGCAAGTTTCACAAGTTTCTAAAGTTGTTATTAAAATTATCCAAAAAATAAAAGTTAATATCTTCAAAAGTTCAATACTTCAAATTCGGATGTTCATTATAATGTTCATTTATTCTGATTTTAAATTCTTCAAGTAAAACAAGTTCTTGTTTGACAAAGATAACAAGTTAAGATATAATGTTCATTTATTCAGATGATCTAAACCCTAACCATGTTTAAAAAAGATTCCTTTTGAAGCCTGATGATTTAGGAAAGAATAAAGGAAAGGAAAAATATAGCATGAATTATAAGTAGTAAGTTACTAAGTACGGTACCTTTTCAAGCTCTGTTTTTTTGCTGAAATTTGAAAAATGCCTTCCACCACCATTTAACACAAACACCACCGCTGAAATTTGGAGGTGTTAACATTGTTGAGGAAGGGGACAATGATGGTGACGGGGAATGGGATAATGTTGGCGATGGTGAAGGGGGTTTATCCGTTGAAGATAACGATGAAGGTGATGAATATTTAGGTAGTCAATATGATGATGATGATGACAATGACGATGATGATTCTCTTGATGGGCAGGAAATTTTGGATAGAGAGGGGTACACTGATGAAAATGTTGATGATGATGTGGAAGGAAATTTTGATGGTGTCAATCAATCAATAGGTTCAGATCTAAGTATAGATGAATCATTTGTACTATATGGTGTTGACGATATTGTAAAGATGGAAATGTTTAACTTGCAAAATGAAGATGTTGCCAAGTTGCAATTTAGGAGTCTTCAGGTTGCCTATAATTTTTACTGTTGCTTTGCAAAGATGAACGGTTTTGCCATCAGAAAAGGTCAAGTTATAAAAAATAAGCATGGAGATGTTCTTCAACAAACATTTGTTTTCAATCTAGAAGGTTTCAGGAAAGACATAGGGCTAACAGCAGAGGAACGTAAGCGTAGCCCGAAACATGAAACCCGATGTGGAGCAAAATTTCGAGTGCATATTAATGTAATTACACATTGTTAGTACATCACAGTTTTCACCTTTGATCACAATCATCAAATGTTGAGTGAAAAACATTGGGGGTTGTGTGCTGCTCATAGGAAGCTTAGTGAGTCAGATAAAATTCAAATTAATAACTTTGGCAATGCTGGAATCAAAGTTACTCAAATGATTGGTGTGTTTGCAAATGCTACAGGAGGGTATGATAAAGTAGGATTTTTGAGGAAGGATTTACATAATCAAATTCTAAGACAAAGAAAAGTGATGTCTCCTAATGCTAAAGGTGTTGTAATGTATCTCAAAGATTTGCGTTCTAAAGATCCATTGATGTTTGTTTCACATACAGTTGGTGTGGATGGTAGGTTGCAAAACTTATTTTGGAGCGACGATGAAAGTCAAGAGAACTACGAAGTTTTTGGTGATGTATTTGCTTTCGATGCCACATATAAGAAGAATAAGTGCAGGTGTTCATTTGTCGTGTTTTCTCATGTTAACCACCACAATCAAACAATTAATTTTACTACCGTCGTTGTTTTAGATGAGGTTGAAGGGTCGTATTTTTGGTTGTTGGAGCAGTTATTGGTTGCAATGAAAGGTAAGCCACTCGTATCAGTAATAACATATGGTGATTTAGCTATAAGGAATGCAATCAAGAAAGTTTTTCCTAAGAGTTATCATAGGTTGTGTGCATGGCACCTCCTTTGAAATCCAATGTCCAACATTAGTAATCTTGATTTCATCCCCTTTTTCAAAAGATGTATGCTTGGTGATCATAAATTCTGAAAATTTGAAACATTTTGGAATGAAATGGTTGAAAAGTTGGATCTTGAAGAAAACAGATGGATTAATGAATTGTATGAGAAAAGGAAAATGTGGGCAACAAGCTATATCTGAGGAAATTTCTATGTAGGGATAAGAACAACATCAATGTGTGAGGCATTTCACAATCACATGGGGCAATTTATACACTCAAAGATGAATATGACCGATTTTGTTAAGCACTTCCATAGGTGTGTTTCATATTTTCGCTTTAAAGAGATTCAAGCCGGTTTTTATTCCCAATATGGTACTTCAGTGATGAAGACCAGTCTTAGGTCCCTTGAGAGGTATGCCTCAAAACAATTTACCAATTTTTTTTAAATGGTATGATCTATATTCAAAAAAGTATCCCTGATATCTTTATTAGATACCCAAAATATGGCTTGCTTTACAATCTATTTATTGACAAAGTATCGAGATGTAGGTTATGTTTGGTGTGTTTTGCATAGTCCATCATCCAATTATTTTGCATGTTCTTGTCTTATAATGGAATCTACCTAAGTTTCTTGTGAGCATATCATAGTCGTGCTGGTATATCTTGATATTGTTGAATTTCCTAAGTCTCAGGTGTTGAATTGTTGGTCACAATTTGCAAATGAATCTATTAAGGGAAATTACCAAGATGGTTCACATTATCGGGATTCACATTTGGTTGCTACACATGCCAATTTGGTGTATCTTAGCAAGGAGGTTTTTGACTTATCACACAAGGATGTTGATGATTATAAATCTTTTTTGGAATATCTAACTAATGAACTTAGTAGGCTCAACTTAAAATACGAAAAATGATGTGTACCAGAGAATTTACATGTTCTAGTGGAGTTGGATAATATACTCAATCCTTCATGTTCAAGAGGCAGCGTGTGTGGAGGTAGCATGAGCAGTACTATGGAAAAATATCGGCGAACACAAATGTGTGGTTTATGTGGTGCAGCTGAATACAATAGATGATCTTGTCCTACACTTGATGAAGTTGGAGAAGGTGTTCCTGATAGCTCCTTACAAATTGAGTCTTTACGATTAATCGAAAATAGTTAACCAGTTAATACGCGACACATCATATACCTTTTGGTAAGTACATTGCGTATAATATGTATATTTATATTTAACCTTTAAAACAGATATTGATTGTGCTCACATTTAAATTTCTAAATGTAGGATGGAATTGGTTCTAATGGAGTGTTTTTTGTGAAACAAAAATTTGTGTTGTTGTGTGTGCTTATTGTAGATCTACGATTATTATTCCTTGAATATTTTGAACTTGGTGTTAGTGCCTTGATAGGACCTAAACATCAGTTGTATTTGAGATTGTTGAACTAAACTGTTTTGAATCATTTTCATCGTATTAGTTAAGAAACGTGGTTAAATATGTAATTGGAAAAATACAGATTAACGTTTAGTTAAGTGATGTAATTTGAAAAATACAGGTTGACATCCAACATTGGTATTTTCATTTGTTGAATTGTACCCTTAGTGTAACATATATGAAAATCTTCATTTTTGATGTACACTATAAAGAAAAATTGGTCGTTATGCTGTGATTATCATTTCATGGTGGGGTTTCTGCATTTTATTTCGCTGGTTTTCTATTACTTAAATGATATTGTTTGTTGATGCGTGTTTTTGGGTTGAAATACTATGAATGTGGGTGGTTTACAATTTGAGTTGTAGGTGATGTGAATTAAAAACCACATGTTTGTATTACTAGGCAATGTGGTTTAAATTTATTTGGTGGATGAATTGTAGTAGCATATGGTTTTCTAGTACTCTAAGATTTTGAAAACAACTCATTTGTATATAATGAAAGGAAAACATACTTATATAAATATAAAAAGTTAGTGAACGTTTGACATATGTTACATGTGGTGCTATTACACCATAAAATAGCTCATGACTAACTAATAATCTCAGCCGGACTTTGTTGTTCAAAATACATACCTAGAAGCACAACCCAAAATATTTGCCCAAAGTCACCATACATGGCATCTAGACAAATGGCTCAAAAAGCCAACCAATGGTAGTTAAACTAAGATAGTACATGGAATCAGTTCATATAATATATTACAAAATACTTAAATGTTGATAACACTAAATGTTTATTAAAAAGGGAGCAGATGTTCCAAAGTAATAGAAGAGTCACACAATTTTTTGTAAATAATATGTAATATCATATAAATAATCATAATATTAAAATTGTACATCTACCACACACTTACAATGTTTCGAATGGTGGAACGCCTTTCCTCTACAACTTCTTCCCTCAAGTTGGAGTCCAAATGGTATATCTTCTTATTGTCTATTGAAAAAACCATAAGATACAAATGACCACGACTATCCTTTATCAGAACATATATCTACAAACAATTTGAGATAATAAACACACCATTAATTCTTATGAATTTTTTTACTTTGGAAGTGTTAAACTAATTAAATATAAAATATGTATGTTAGTATATTATTTTACCAATTTTTGCGATCAAAACGACCCATCTAATCTTCCCCATAGAATTTGTGTAAAAAATTTCACAGGTATTTCCTTTAGCAACATCATCCTAGTAAAAATACAAAGATTAATGTTGGACTTTGGGGGAATTAATTGAAAAGTTAGGAATATTTTGCAAGCAAAATTGATATTTAAATTACTGCAAATGATGGTGGTAGGAGGTTGTGTGTGGATTATTGGTAGTTGAACAATTAAATTACTCCAGTGTTGTTGGTTAAGAAGTAGATTGGTAGTATGAGGTTGTGTGTGGATTATTGGAAGTTGAACAAAGTGACAATTAAGGATCGGTATCCACTCCCAAGGATTGATGATCTTATGGATCAGTTAGTTGGTGCAGAAGTTTTCAGTAAGATTGATTTAAGATCGGGATATCACTAGATACGAGTGAAGGCAGAGGATATATCCAAAACTGCGTTCCGAACGAGATATGGTCACTACGAGTATTCTGTGATGCCATTTGTGTGACTAATGCGCCGGGTGTCTTCATGGAATATATGAATAGAATATTCCATCCTTTTCTGTACCGGTTTGTGGTAGTATTTATAGATGATATCTTAATGTATTTGAAGTCGGAGGAGGAGCATGCTGAGCATTTGAGGGTTGTGTTGCATACCTTGAAGGAGAAGAGGTTGTTTGCTAAGTTGTCGAAGTGCGAGTTTTGGCTACGGGAAATGAGTTTTCTTGGACATGTGATTTCGAAGGGTGGTATTGTAGTGGATTCGACAAAGGTTGATGCAGTGGGAGACTCCGAAGTCTGTTTTTAAGATCAAAAGTTTCCTTGGTTTGGCGGGTTATTATCGGAGTTTTATTGAAGGATTTTCTAAGTTGGCTTTACCGTTGACTCAGTTAACTTGGAAAGGGCAAGCGTACGTTTGGGATGATAAGTGTGCGATGAGTTTTCCAAGAGTTGAAGAAGAGGTTAACTTCAGAGCCATTGTTAATTTTTCCGAATCCGAAGGAATCGTTTGTGGTGTATTGTGATGCTTCTAAGATAGGTACTGGTGGTGTGTTGATGCAGAATCGTCAGGTTGTGGCTTATGCGTCGAGGAAGTTGAAAGTGGATGAGAAGAACTATCCGACTCGATATTTGGAATTGGCAGCAGTGGTGTTTGTGTTGAAGATTTGGAGGCATTATCTGTTTGGTTCTAAGTTTGAAGTGTTCAGTGACCACAAGAGTTTGAAGTACTTGTTCGATCAAAAGGAGTTGAATATGAGGCAGATGAGGTGGTTGGAATTTCTTAAGGATTACGATTTTCAAAAGGAGTTAAATATGAGGCAGAGTGAGTTGACACCGAATGGTGTGAGGTTGGGGATGTTGAAGCTGACAAGTAATATCTTCGAAGAGATTAAGAATGGACAGAAGGCGAATTTGGAACTCGTGGATCGTATAGTGTTGGCTAATCAAGGAAAAGGGTGGATTTCAGATTGGATGAGAATGGCGTTTTGATGTTTTGTGACCGAGTTCGTGTATCGGATGTACTTGAGCTTAAGAAACGGATTTTAGAAGAAGGTCACAGGAGTAGTATGAGTATTCATCCAGGAGCAACAAAGATGTATCAGGGTTTGAAGAGGTTGTTTTGGTGGCCTGGAATGAAGAAGGACATGGTCGACTTTGTGTGTGCTTGTTTATTTTGTCAGAAGTTGAAGATTGAACATCAGAAACCGTCGGTTATGATGCAACCGTAGTTTGTGCCTAAGTGGAAGTGGATAATATCTCTATGGATTTTGTTCGGGTGTTGCCGAAGGTTGTGAAGGGTTTTGACTCAATTTGGGTGATTGTCGATCGGTATATCTGTGGCGAGGTTGGCTGAGATCTACATTGACCAGACTGTAAGATTGCATGGTATTCCTTCTAGTATTGTGTCAGATCAGGATCCGAGGTTTACTTCGAAGTTTTGGAGAGTTTGCAAGCGGCTTTGGGAACTAAGTGAAGATTGAGTTCTGCTTATCACCCCCAGACCGATGGGCAAACAGAGAGGACTATTCAGAGTTTGGAGGACTTGCTAAGGGCTTGTGTTTTGGAACAAGGTGTCAGTTGGGTCGAATGTTTAACGTTGATTGAATTTACTTGCAACAACAGTTCTCATTCTAGTATTAGGATGGCGCCGTTTGAGGCTTTGTATGGTCGGAGGTGTAGGACGACATTGTGTTTGTATGAGTCAGGAGAAAGTGCCTTATTAGGACCAAAAGTTGTGCAAGAGACTATGGAGAAGGTTAAGATGATTCAAGAGAAAATGAAAGCGTCTCTGAGTAGGCAGAAGAGTTATCATGATAAGAGGTCGAAAGATATTGAGTTTCAGGTGGGTGATCATGTGTTCTTGAGAGTGAATCCGGTAATCGCTGTTGATCGTGCTTTGAAGTGTCGGAAGTTGACACCTCGTTTTGTTGGACCATTTGAGATTGTTGAGAAGGTTGGAGTTGTAGCGTATCGAATTGCATTACCACCATCGTTGTCGAATCTTCATGATGTGTTCCATGTCTCCCAGTTGCAGAAGTATGTGTATGATGCGTCTCACATGATTCAAGTGGATGATTTGGAAATAAGGGATAATTTGACCGTTGAGATTTGGCCAGTTAAGATTGATGATCGGGAGGTGAAGCGTTTGCGAGGCAAAGAGATCGTCTTGGTGAAGGTGATTTGGGTTGGACCAACTGGTGAGTGTGCTACCTGGGAATCAGAGAGTAGGATGAGGGTTTCGTATCCGGAGTTGTTTTCTTCAAGTAATTTTCAAGGGCGAAAATTATTTTTAGTGGGGAGAGTTGTAACAGCCTATTTTTCGCTAGAATTCTTTTATTTAATTATTATGTATGATTATATGTGCTTGTGTGTGATTAATTGCCTTTGCGCGTAATTTATTCAGGATTAGTGGATTTTGGCTTGAGAATGGTATTTTAGTCATTTTACACTCAGAGGTATTTTGGTCATTTGGTGAGAAGGGGTAAAATAGTCATTTTATTTGTAAGATTAGTTTTTTAGTGTCTTTTAAGTGGGAATAATTAGTTTTACTAAGTCAATAGTGTGTTGTGGTAATTATTCATTATTTTGACGGTTTAAGTTACTAGTAATTCGATGAATTAGTTGGTAAGAGTGGTAATTATTCATTATTTTGACGGTTTAAGTGAGTAGTAACTCGATGAATTAGTTGATAAGAATATTTAGCCCATTAAGACAACTAGAGACTAAACCCATTTGTGTAGTGGCTATATAAACACTAATCTTATGAGGAAATTAGGTCATTGCCTTCATTTACTAATTTTTACAAAACATTGAGATAGAGGTAGAGAGAGAAAGGGGATCTTAAAGAGCATAGAAGAACTAGAGAGAGAAAGCTTGGGATTTGTGGCTAGGAGCTAAATTGAAGCTAGAATTTGGATTCTTGAATATTAGAGGTAAGATGGATAGTCTCTTTTCACTAGTTAAGCTATAATCTCTTAATTTCACTTATGGATTTAAGTGCTTTTGTGATAATTGTGACTTTTTGTGTTTTTGAATGATGAAATTCGTGCTCTTAATTCATGTGAATTTAAGGGTATGATAAACTTCATGAAATTGATGTATTATGTGCTTAAAACTCATGGTTGTTGTTGATAAGTTGTTTTGGTGATTTTTGCTTAAATTGGTAAAAATGAAGTTGTTGTTATTGATTGTTGATGAAATTATGAGATTATGCTTTGATTGATGTTATGTTGTGTTGTTGATGATAATTTATACCTTGGGTGTTGTTATTGGTGAAGTTATGATTAAGTTGTTGTTGTTTATTGAGTTTTGAAGAAAATGGGTCATTAATGGTGAATTGTGATTCTTGATGAATTGAGGTGAAATTTTGATGTTCTTGTGTTGAGATAAGTTGAATGAATTTCTGTTTTTGATCAAAAGTTTTGGGTGAGAAATTGTTTGGGAGAAAATTGATTTTCGTGTCAAAAGTCGTTTTAATCACTTTTGTAAATAAGACATTTTGGGCTGGATTGGATTAAGTTATTTTGAGTTGTAAAAATGTGTTTTCAAGTATAGTTTAAATGGTCTAAGTGTTTGGGTCACATTGGCAAAAACGAAATCGAAAACGGATCGAAAATTGGAATTTTACGTGCTAAAACGTGAAAGTTGAAAAATCTGATGTTGTCTATCAGACTAAGATCGTGTTACAATTGGAGACCAACGTACCACGATTTTGATCAGGATTTTGGTGTTTTTGACACTGGAAAAATCGTGCCACGATTGGAGACCAACGTGCCACGATTTTGTCAGACCAGAAACCTTAAAAATGCATTTTTCTTCAATACAATTGCTTCCAAACTCATTCCAAAGTTTAGGGACTTTATCCTAACTATCTAGAGATGTTTTTATGAAAGATATAACTTTGTATAAAGGGTCTAATGAGTTCTTGTGTTGCTTGAAATTGAATGAAGTAATTATGAGATGAACTTTGTGAATTTTTGAGATTTATCGGTATTGGCCTATGAGACGTATATGTATATGCTACTGCACTCATATGTCAATTGTGTATATACTCGGTTAAGGCGTTTGATGTAACGCCCTAATTGTTTTTATTTATTTTATTAAATATAGAGTTTATTTAATTGAATTATTTTATTTATGTGATTTGTTGATGCTTATTTAAATGGATTTATTTGTTATCAGTAAGAATAAGGGTAGGAATTAGAATAATTAGAATTAAGGGCTGAAAATAGAATTAGAAGGAATAGAGGAATTAAGTGGAATTAACAGGAATTAAATAAGGAAGTGGGAGGTTAAGAAATAGAAGTGAAAAGAAACCACTTTCACGTGAAATAGAAAAGAAGGGTTTTTGG